>Ga0136633_1000001_pt1 | contig 276896 bp, 243 predicted proteins | sample AntDrymeUQ832206_2_FD_105494 | JGI IMG/M metagenome (GOLD analysis project Ga0136633, IMG submission 105494) | Polar desert sand microbial communities from Dry Valleys, Antarctica - metaG UQ83 (22.06) | ecosystem: Environmental > Terrestrial > Soil > Desert | place: Antarctica: Dry Valley...
CTCATCACATCCTGGGGCTGGAGCAGGTCCCAAGGGTTTGGCTGTTCGCCAATTAAAGTGGTACGTGAGCTGGGTTCAGAACGTCGCGAGACAGTTTGGTCCCTATCTGCCGTGGGCGTCGATTGTTGAGAGGAGTTGCCCCTAGTACGAGAGGACCGGGGTGAACATACCTCTGGTGTACCTGTCATCGTGCCAACGGTGCAGCAGGGTAGCTATGTATGGACGGGATAACCGCTGAAAGCATCTAAGCGGGAAGCCTCCCTCAAGATAAGCAATCATCGAACCGTCGTAGACCACGACGTTGATAGGCCGGGTGTGGAAGTGCAGTAATGCATGGAGCTAACCGGTCCTAATAGTTCTGTTCGCGCTTGAGAATTTCACACCATCAACGACAGGCCTGCTTGGGCTCCCGCGAAAGTGCTACTTTCGTGGGGTACCCGGACTGTTGTTGTAGTGCGGAGATTTTCCAGCCAGACGCTCATCAAAACAACAACGCATCGATTAAAAACCCAATTCGCTGGCTCCATTGCTTGGTGGCCATAGCGTCCGTGACCCACCCGATCCCATCTCGAACTCGGCCGTGAAACCGGACTGCGCCGATGGTACTAACGCTCAAGCGTTGGAAGAGTAGGTCGTCGCCAGGCATTGAAGCCAGCGAGTTGCGCGGTTCCGATCGAAGTAATACTTCGATCGGTTCCCGGTATAACCCATTCACAAGTCAAAGGGCTGTCCCTCACGGGTCAGCCCTTTTGGCGTCTTTGCCTTGCGGCATTGGCGTCCGCCGAACGAATCCGCACGGTTCGCTTGAGGCAAACGAATAGGTGCCGCGGGGTGGAGCAGTCCGGTAGCTCGTCAGGCTCATAACCTGAAGGTCGTTGGTTCAAATCCAACCCCCGCAACCACCACCAACATACAATCAGCCCCGCTTCGTGCGGGGTTTTTTGCATTTATGGTCTCGTGAAGCGCGGAGGCGTCCGTAAATGATCGGGTACACTCCAAGCTACTATCCGCGCCCGGGTGAGCTGACCGCCAGAATACGTTAGCGGCACCTAGGTGACCCGCAGTGCGCGAGCCCTCGCCTGCGCTTGGCGAGTGGTGGTCCATTGCCCGCATCTCACGCCAGGCTACGAGTGCGTCCCAACCCAACCAGCGAGAGCAATGTGTGGCCCGCGCGCGCCTAATGGCCGGAAGTTATGGTCAGACCAACAGAAACTATTGCGCTCCTGGGCAGGCTTCTCCCTAATGCCGGACAGCAATCTATGGGGGGTATCTAATGTCGGTTTCCACGTCTCTGAAGCTGGCTCTGCTCGCCGGTACCGCGTGCCTTTCGATGGTCGCGGCGATCCCGGCGGCCGCGCAAGATGGCCCGGCGCCCGCCGCTACCGATCCCGCCGCGTCCGATGATGACGGCGATATCGTCGTCACCGGCACCCGCGTCGTGCGTGACGGTTATGAGGCGCCAATGCCTCTTACCGTACTGACGCAGGAAGAAATCCAGAACACCTCGCCGACGAACAACATCGCCGACTTCGTCAATCAGCTGCCGCAGCTGGCGGGATCGACCCGCCCGTCGAACTCTCGGCTCAACATCAGCAGCGGCCAGGCCGGCATCAATGCGCTCAGCCTGCGCAATTTCGGCGAGACGCGCACGCTGATCCTGCTTAATGGCCGGAGATCGGTCGCCTCGACGATCACCGGCGTGGTCGACGTCAACACGATCCCGCAAATGCTCGTAGAGCGCGTCGACGTCGCGACCGGCGGTGCTTCGGCGTCCTACGGATCGGATGCGGTTGCGGGCGTGGTCAACTTCATCCTCGACAACGATTTCGAAGGCCTGAAGGTCGACGGCGACACCGGCATCACCACTTATGGCGACGGGTTCAATTACTCCTTCAGCGCCGCGGGCGGCCTGTCCTTCGCGGACGACCGCGGCCACTTGGTGGTCAGTGGCGAGTTCGCGCATCGGGACGGCATCTTCAACACCAACGACCGGGAATGGAACCAGCGTGGCTTCGTTAGGTTCGAGGACGCAGCCTGGACGTTCAGCAGCCCCAACCCGCGCTTCACCACGCGACTGCTTCAGGTCGGCGCGGCCAACTCGACCCCGGGCGGCCTAATCACCGGCTCGGCCGGCGGTGTCGCTAACCGGCTACGCGGCACCTATTTCGGCGATGGCGGACAGGTGTTGCAGTTTCAATATGGAGCGAGGACCTTTCCCTCCCCCGCGGGCACCGCCGCGCCGACGCTGACTCAGGGCGGCTCCTGGCAGGTAAACGATTCCGGGCGCCGGATAGGGCTAGACCCTGAAGACGACCGCCGCAGCGTCTTCGGCCGGTTCAGCTTCGATGTCACCGATGGTGTCACGCTGTTCGCCGAAGCCTCGTACAATTGGCAGGAAGTGTTCTTCAACGCCGGTCCAAACCTCTCGACCGGGCAGACCCTGACCGCGACAGGCTGCGGCGCGGCGGCGACCGCGGCGGCCGCGCCGATCACTTGCAACGCGTTCCTCTACAACGCGCTCGGTCCGGCGGCGCTGGCGGGCATCACCAGTGTCACGCTGGCGACCACGGCAGCCGATCTTCCCTTCCGGGTGATCAACAACCGGCGCGAAGTGCAGAGGTATGTGATTGGCGCCGAAGGCGACTTCGACATGTTTGGCAACGAGGCGCGGTGGGACGTCTACGGGCAGTACGGCCGCGCCGACCTGCGCGAGCAGTTGCGCAACATCATGATCACCGGCCCCGCCGACAATCGGAACAAGCTAGCGAACGCCACCAACGTGGCGTTCGCGCAGGCCGGCAACCCGCGCAGTTATGCGATCGGATCGATCCAGTGCGTTATCAACCTGGATGCAAACACGACCAATGACGACGCGGCGTGCGTACCCCTCAACCGCTTGGGGATCGGCGTGGCGTCGGCCGAGGCGATCGACTACGTGCTCGGCGACCCCTATCGCGATCAGGTAGTCGAACAGACCGTTGTTGGCGCGAACCTGTCGCTGACGCCGTTCGCGACTTGGGCCGGGGACGTCAGCGTCGCCATCGGCGGGGAATACCGCAAGGAGCAGATCGACGGCTTCGTCCCGCAGGAATTCCAGCCGGTTATCAACCGCGACGCAAACGGCAACGCCCTTTCCACGACGAACCTCTTCTCGGTGGGCAACTATCTCCCGAGCAAAGGCTCCTTCGACGTCAAGGAAGCCTATCTCGAAACCGTGATCCCGTTGGGCTTCGGGCTCGAGTTCAATGGCGCCGTCCGGGCGACCGACTACTCGACCTCGGGCTATGTCACGACCTGGCGTGCCGGGGCCACTTGGCAGCCGATCGACGACATCAGGTTGCGCGTCACACGCTCGCGCGACATCCGCGCGCCGAACCTCAACGAGCTATTCGCGGCAGGCACGGCGAATACTGACTCCGTCAGCAACCCCTTCTTCAGCGCCGCGACCGGAACCGCAACGCCGCTCAACGGAGTCGTCTACAACACCGCCAGCATCAGTTATTCGGGGCTTGCCCAGGGCAACCTGAACTTGGGTCCGGAAAAGGCCGATTCCTGGAATGTCGGCGGCGTTATCTCGCCCCGCTTCATCCCCGGATTCAGCGCATCGGCGGACTATTTCCGGATCGACCTCGACGGCGCGATCGACAGCCTAGGCGCGCAGAATATCATCAACTTCTGCTTCCAGGGCCGAGACACTTGTAGCGCCATCACGCAGGATCCAAACAACGCGGCGCGCATCCTGATCCGCACCCAGCCGTTCAACTTCCAACGCAGGCTGGTCCGCGGCATCGACTTCGAGGCGTCCTATCGGACCGGATTGGACAGGCTCTTTCCGGAGGCTGAAGGAAATTTGATATTCCGCGGCCTGGCGACACATTACCTTGAGAACATCATCGACACCGGCATCGCGGGAGCCGCGGTGCTCGATACGACCGGCGTGAATGGCGGCCAGTCCGGGACTCCGAGCTGGATTTACCGCTTCAGCGCGACATACGACGCGCCCACGTTCTCGGTCACCGGGGTGGGGCGTGGAGTGAGCGCGGGACGCTACGTTGCCAACGGCATCGAATGCGAGCCCGGCACTTGCCCAACCGGTCGGACGGCCGCGGAGGCTTCAGCATTCCCGACCTATGACGATAATACGGTTTCGGGAGCGTTCTACGTGGACCTCAACACGACGTTCAAGTTCGACGCCTTCGGCGACGGCCGCAGAGGGGAATTCTTCGTCAACGTCACCAACGTATTCAACGCCACTCCCATCCTCCTGCCGGAAACCGGGCTCGCCGCGAACAGCACCTACAGCGACCTGCTCGGGAGGGCGTTCCGCGTCGGCGTCCGGCTGAAGCTGCGCTGAGCGGCTCCGCCGCTATCGGTACGGTCAGCCGGTGACCGCCACGACCATCGACGCCCCGCCTCGTACGAGGCGGTTCAACGCGGCGCGCCGGGTCCAGGCGCTGTACCTGCTGCTCGGCTTCGCCGCGGGGCTGCCGTTCTACATGTTCAATGCGGTGCTGACGCTGCGGCTGGCGCGGCACGGGATCGACATCGCGATCATCGGCTTTTTTGCGTGGGTGGCATTGCTGCCGACGTTCAAGTTCCTGTGGGCTCCCCTGCTCGAACGCTACGCGGTGCCCGGCTTCACCCGCTTCTGGGGCCGCCAGCGCGGGTGGATCATGATGGCGCAGCTCGGCATCTTCACCGCCATGGTGGGGATGGCGTTCACTTCAGACGACACCAGTCTGCCGCTGACCGCGCTGTTCGCGGTGACGCTGGCGTTCTGGACCACTACGCTCGAGATCGCCGCCGACGGCTGGCGGATCGAGTTGGCGCCGACGCAGGCCGAGCAAGGGCCACTCGTCGCGGCGAACCTGTGGGGCTATCGCAGCGCGATGGTCGCCGCGGGCAGCGGAGCGGCGCTGATCGCGGCGCGCGCCGACTGGATGTGGGCTTACCTCGCGATCGCCGCGGCGGCCTTCCTGCCGTTTCCGATACTCGCCGCGATGCGCCCCGCGCCCGGTGCAACGATCGGCCGCGCGCGAGCGCTGGGTGTGGGCATTTCGGCGAGCGTGGTCATCGCCGCGGTCGTCACCATCCTGACCGCCGCGCTCGGCTGGCTGGCGCTGGCGGGCGCACGGGCGGCGGGGATCGGCGCCGGCAGCAATGTGACGCCGGTGGTGCTGGCGGTGTGCATGCTGCCGTTTATCGCGCTTGCGCTCGCCCTGCCGCGCATTCTTCGGATGCCTGCCGACGCCCCCCTGCGCCGATCGCCGACCATCGGGCCCTATGTCGACGTGTTCTGGCGCTACGGCTACGCGGTGCTGGCGGTACTGGCGTTCGTCTCGCTCTATCGGGTGGGCGACGTGCTGGCGCTGACCCTGTCGCACCCGATGTGGGACGCGCGCGGCTATTCGCTCGACGCGATTGGTATCGCCGACGGGGCAGTGGCGCTGCCGGCCAGCATGCTCGGCGTGGCGCTCGGCGGGTGGATGGCGGCCAAGTGGCGGCTCGGGCCCGCGCTGGCGACGGGCGCGGTGATCGCGGCATTCGGCAACTGGATCTACGTCTGGCTGTGGTGGACCCCGCCCGAGGGGTGGGTGCTCTACGTCTCGGTCGCGCTCGACCAGTTCGGCAACGGGCTCGCTGGAACGGTATTCGTGGTTTACCTGTCGATGCTGGTCAACCCGCGCTACCCGGCGGCGCAATACGCGTTCCTGTCAGGATTTGCCTTCCTGCTCGCGCGGTTGCTGGCGGGCGCATCGGGCACGATGCAGAAGTCGATCGGCTACGACGGGTTCTTCGTGCTGGCCGGGGCGGTGACGTTAGCCGCGGTGATCCTGATACCGTTCGTCAGCCGCGTCGCCGCACGCCCGCCCGACGAGCGGCTGACGACGCCCGGCACGGTGTTCGGCGCATGATCGAGCGGGTCGCCGAGCAGGCCTTCGCGTCCGCCGCCGCGCTGGTGGCGACGGGCCGCATCCCCGGAGCGGCGCTGGGCCTGGTGACGGCGGACGGCGCGCGCGCCGTTGTGCTGTCCGGCGAAGCCGCGATCGAGCCGGAGCGCGAAGCGCTGACGCGGGCGCACTGGTTCGATCTTGCCTCGCTAACCAAGATCATCGCCACCACGCCGACGATTCTGCGGCTGGCAGACGAAGGCCGGCTCGACCTCGACCGCCCGCTGGCCGACGCGATCCCCGACTTGCGGCAATACGATGTGGCGAACGCGGCCGAGCGCGGCCTCACCTTTCGCGACTGCCTCGCGCACCGCACATTCCTGCCCGCGGTCGAGCCGATCTACACCCTGGGCAGCGATCCCCCCCGCCTGCGCGCTTACGTTCTGCAGCGCGAGTGGCCGCAGGGCCCGCCGGTCTATTCGGATATCAACTTCATCCTGCTCGGCATCGCCATCGAGCGGCTGACCGGCGCGCCGCTGTCCGATTGGCCGCTCGGCGAAGGGCTCGCATTCGGGCCGCCGCCCGGCCCCGCGGTGGCGACCGAGCTCTGCCAGTGGCGTGGGCGCGCGATGAAGGGCGAGGTGCACGACGAGAACGCCTTCGCGCTCGGCAGCGCGGCGGGCCACGCCGGGTTGTTCGGCACGGTCGACGGGGTGCTCGATTTCGCGCTCGGCCTGCTCGACGGCAGCGGCGCATCTCCCTCCGGCATCGCCGCGATGCGCGAGCGGGCGAACGGCGACCGGACTTGCGGCTGGGAACGGCGGTTCGCCGGCTGGCCGGGTGGCCAGGCCTGCTCGGACACGACCATCGGCCACACCGGTTTCACCGGCACCGGGCTGTGGATCGACTTCGAGCGCGGCCTCGGCTGGACGCTGCTGACCAATCGCATCCACCCGACCCGCCACAGCGCCGATGCAATGACTATCTTCGATCTGCGCCCCGCCACCGGCGAGGCGGTGATCGCGGCGTTCGACGCGCTCAGTTAGCCGCCGCGATCGCCACCAGCGCGCGGTCCATGTACTGGGTCGCTTTCACCTCCTCGGGCACGTCGTTGGCGTAGATCGCGAATGTCAGCGTGCGGCCACTGGCAGCCGTCAGATAGCCGGCGAGCGCGTTGGTGGCGTTGAGCGTGCCGGTCTTGGCGAACAGCTTGCCGGCCAGCGGTGTGGCGGCGAAGCGCTTGGCGAGGGTCCCGTCGACGCCCCCGACCGGCAGGGTCGCGCGGAACTCAGCCCCCCACGGCTGGCGCGCGATCCAGCCGAGCAGCCGCACCATCGCGCGCGGGGCGACCCGGTTGTAGCTCGACATGCCCGACCCGTCGGACAGGCTGACGCCATGCGGCGCCGCTCCCGCTTGATCGAGCATCGCGCGCACTACCGCCTGCCCGTCGGCGATTGAGCCGGTCCCGCGGATCAGCCCGAGCCGGCGCAGGATCAGTTCGGCGTAGAGGTTCTGGCTAATCTTGTTGAGCGGAGTCAGCACCTCATCGAGAGGCGGCGGGGTCAGTACGGCGATCGCCGGCTGGTGATGGATGAAGGGAACCGGGGCGTCGCCGCGTATCCTGGGGTCGTCACTCGGAAGCAGCGGGCGATGGCGCGCCCGCGCCTGCCCGGTCACCCGCACTCCGTGCGCGGTCAGCATCGTATGAAACAGTGTCGCTGCATAAAGCGCGGGATCGTCGATCCCGAAGCGCAGCTGTTCGGGCGGCGCGGCCGCCCCGATCGTGCCACTGAGCACGACCGTTCGCTCGTTGGGCGCTCGGTCAGAGACTAGCCGCGCTTCTGTTCCGGCAACCGTAACGGCGTGGTTTTCGATTCCGTAATAGTTCGAAATGGACACCAGAGGGGCGCTCCCGATCGCTCCCGGCGTCACAGTCGCGGCGATTTCGTTGTCGTCCACCGACAGCGCGGAAATCCCCGTGCCCGAACGGGTGGGGATGTTGTTCCAGCTCATTCCCGGGCTCCACCGCTCGTCGGGAAAGGCCGTATCGTCGCCGATCACGTCGCGCACGGTGTCGGTTTGTCGGGCTATCGCGGCAGCGAGTGTCGAGAGGCAATCGGTCAGGCAATCGCCGGCGGCCGAGAGCCTGGTGTCGCCCCGGCCTTCGAGTACCACGTCCATCACCGCGCTGTCCGACCAGCGGGCCAGCCGCACCCGCGTGCCGCCATCACCGGGCTGGGGAAACTCGCCGCGCGCGCGCGCCCACATCGCTGCGGCGGTGGTGAACACTTTGGTGTTCGACGCCGGGATAAAGCGATTGTCAGGGTTGAGCGCGAGGATTTCGCGGCCCTCCTGGTCGGCGACCACCAGCCCCCAGCGCGTGCCGGCCCCGGCCTCTGCGAGGATCGCGGCGGGATCGTTCGCCCCTGCATCTTGCGCGGCCGCCAAGCCCGGGAGCAGCAGCCCGAGCAGCAGCGCAAGCGCACATGCCAAGCCTTGCCCGCGCCATAGCCCCCGCGCATTCACGGCTTGCCCGGTAGCGGCGCGGCAGCCAGAGTCGTCCGAAGCTGTAGGACTTGGCACACTTGGCACACTGTCCAGGCGAAACAATTCCGCCCGCGCGTTGACGGGAACGAACGGGCGGCGGACGGGGCGGGTAAGGAAGCGCATGGGACCGACATGACACAGGCCGGCGGGTGTAGGACAGCGCGTATTTCGCCCCACCCAATACCTTTGCTGCATTGGGCCGCGTGGCTGCTGGCGGCAATGGCGCTGTCTCTCGTCCTGCTGGCCGCTCCCGCGCGCGCGGCGCCTGCCCGCGACCTCGCCGCGGTGCTGGCGATGCCCCGGGCGGGAAGCCCGACGGGCGCGGCCGAGACACGGCGCTTCGCGTGGGTGGTGAGCGAGGCGGGGGTCGAGACGATCTGGATCGGCGGGCCGGACGAACCGGCGCGTCCGGTCTGGAGCAACGGAGCCGACGACGGCGTCAAGCTGTCCCAACTCGCGCTCGGCCCGGACGGCCGCTTGCTGGCGTTCGTGCGCGGCGGCGATGCCGAGTGGGCCGACAGCGGCCTGCCCAATGCCGGGGCGCTGGCGGCCGGGCCGAAACAGGACATCATGCTGCTCGACCTTCCGGGCGGCAAGCCGAAGGTTATCGGAGAAGGCCATTCACCACTTGTCGCACGCGACGGCAGCGTGATCTTCACCCGCCGCGGTGCGATCCTGCTCTGGCGCGGCGGCGGCAAGGCGAAGCAAATCGCCCAGCTTGCCGGCGCCGCGGGTAATCTGACGCTTTCGCCCGACGGACGCCGCTTGCTGTTCGTCGAGGACCGCGACAGCCATGCCTTCGCTGGAGTGCTCGATCTCGGCGGCGGCGGGGACGGCGAGCGAGTGCGCTATCTCGCTCCCGGATTGTCGCATGCGGCCGATCCGGCGTTCTCGCCCGATGGCGCGCAAGTCGCGGTGATCCGCTATCGCGAGCCGCCGCCGAATGGCGAGCCCGGCACGGGATCGTACTGGACCATCGATGTCGCCGACGCCGCGAGCGGGGCCGGCCGCACGGTCTGGCAGGCCCCTGCGGGAGGCGGCGGGCGCTACGCCGGGACGCGCCAGCAGAACCTCTACTGGACCGCGGACAACCGCCTGCTGTTCCCGTGGGAGCGCGACGGTTGGCTGCACGTCTATGCGATCCCCGCCGATGGCGGCGGGCCGCCGCAGGAACTGACCCCGGGCGCGTTCGAGGTCGAGACGTTCATGCTCGATGCCGACCGGCGGTCGCTGCTGTTCGTCGCCAATGTCGAGCAGCCGGGCAGCCACCAGTTGTGGCGCGCCGCGCCGGGCCAGGCGCCGATGCGCGTAACGAGGGCGGCGGGAATCGAAAGCTACCCCGCGCTCGCCGGAAGCGCGCTGGCATTCGTCGCGACCGATGCGGCGAAACCCGCGCATATTGGGCTTGCCGACGGGCGGACACTGGGCCCGGTCGCGGCGCTCGACGGAGCGGTCGCGCCGCGCGCAGTCACCTACCAGGCGGCCGACGGGGTGACCGTCCATGCGCAGTTGTTCGAAGGCCGGGGGGCTGGGCCCCGCCCGGGCGTATTGTTCCTCCACGGCGGCCCGCGGCGCCAGATGATGACCGGCTTCCACCCGGGCGGATACTATTCGAACGCCTACGCGATGAACCAGCACCTCGCGGCCACGGGCACCAGCGTGCTGGCGGTCAATTACCGCAGCGGCACCGGCTACGGACTCGCCTTCCGCGAGGCCGCTGAGATCGGCCGCGAAGGGGCGAGCGAGTACCGCGACGTGATCGCCGGGGCGAAATGGCTGGCGCGGCAGGACGGCATCGATGCCCGGCGCATCGGCGTGTGGGGCGGGAGCTGGGGCGGTTACCTCGCCGCGCTCGGGCTGGCGCGCGACAGCGCCACATTCGCCGCCGGGGTCGATTTCCATGGGGTCCATTCGATGCTGCGCGAGGTGCCGGATACACTTTCGCCCAAGGAGCAGGACAAAGCGCGCCAGCTGCAATGGGACAGTTCGCCCCTGGGCGCGCTCGCGACCTGGCGTTCGCCCGTGCTGCTGATCCATGGCGACGACGATCGCAACGTCCCCTACCGGCAGTCGGTCGTGCTGGCGCGCGAGCTGGCGGCGCGCGGGGTGCCGTTCGAGGAGCTGGTGTTTCCCAACGAGCGCCACGGTTTCCTGCGCCATTCGGCCTGGTTGAAAAGCTACCTTGCGACGGCCGATTTCCTCGACCGCCATCTCGGTGAGGCAAAGCAATGAAGGCCCTGCGTCTGCTGGCCGCGCTGCTCGCGCTGGCGATCGCGCACAGCGCGGTGGCGGGCGAGACAATCCTGATCGAAGGCGCCCGGGTGTTCGACGGCACCGGCGCCCCCGCGAGGGTGGCCGACGTGCTGGTCAAGGGCGATCGCATCGTCGCGGTCGGCGGAGATCTCTCCGCGCCCGCGGATGCGCGGCGCGTCGACGGGCGTGGCAAGACGCTGATCCCCGGCCTGCACGACCTCCACACCCACACCCGCGCGCCGGGCTACGACGCGCCCGAAGACATCGCCAAGGCCTGGGCGGGCTACCTGTTGGCCGGAGTCACCACGATCAACGACTACTCGGTCTCGGGCGAGATGATCGCGCCGATCCGCGAGATGGTCGCCGCGCGCGGGTACTGGGCGCCGCACCTCAATCAGGCGGTCCGCTTCGGGGTGCCGCGCGGGCACGGGACCGAGGCCGGCTGGGGACCGTTCTTCACGCTGCAAACGCCAACAGCGCGCGCGGCGCATCAGGCGATGCCGCTGGCGCTGGCGTACGACCCGGACGTGATCAAGGTGTTCGCCGATGGCTGGCGCTATGGCCGCGATCCCGACCTCATGAGCATGAATCTGCCCACGCTCTCGGCGATCGTCGCGGATGCGAGGAAGGCCGGCAAGCCGGTGGTCACGCATACGGTGACGCTCGCCGGCGCCAAGCTGGCCGCGGCGGCGGGGGTCGACGCGGTGGTCCACGGCATCGGCGATGCCCTGGTCGACGGCGAACTGACCGGCCTGATGCGCAAGAACGGCACCGCCTATGTGCCAACGATGGTGGTTTACGAGCCGCAGGAGACACGCGTGCTGGCGCCTGGCGTGGCGGCCTTGCTCACCCCTGGAGAACGCGCGCACGAGGCGAGCATCGATCGCGCGAAAGCTGTCGAACCCTACGACGCGAAACGCTGGGCCACCTTGCAGGCCAACATGCGCCGCTTGCGAAAGTCGAAAATCGCCATCGGCGTCGGCACCGATGCCGGGATCGACGGAACCTATCATGGTCACGGCGCGATCCGCGAGATCGGCTGGCTCACCAGGCTCGGCTTCAGGCCGGCCGAAGCGCTGGTGGCGGCGACCCGGACCAGCGCCCGGATCATGGGCCAAGAGAGTGGGCACGGCACGATTGCGCCGGGCCAGCGCGCCGACCTGGTGCTGGTCGACGGTCGGCCCGACAAGCGGATCGACGACTTGTGGCGGGTGTCGCGGGTATGGGTCGCGGGGCGCGAGGCGCCGCTTGCCGAGCTGCGCAAGCTCGCCGACGCGCCAGGCGCCACGCCGATGCCGTCGGTAGCGATGCGCGGTCCGATCATGACCGCCGCGCGGGCCGACGGGCGGACCGACCTCGATACCCGGCCGGTGGCGAGCACCGATCCCGGCATCGACCATTCGCACCTCGTCGCGCTGCCCGGGACGAACGGTGAGCCGACGTTCCTCGCCGCGCAGATGGGCGCCGCGCCCGCGCCCTACGTCCAGTGGATCCTGCCGCTGACCAGGGGGCCGGTGTTCGTCGCCGACGCCAGCCGGTTCACCGGGCTGGAAGTCGAGGCGAAGGGCGCCGGGCGCTATCGGCTGGTGCTCGAAAGCTACGGCATGGAGGGGCGCGACTGGTTCGCCGCGCCGTTCGAGGCGGGCGAGGCTTCGCGGACGGTCCGCATCCCCTTCGCCGCGTTCCACAGCCGCAACGCCGCGGCGCGGCTCGACCTCACCCAGCTACGCGCGCTGCGAGTGCAGTTGCTGGGCCAGACCGGCGGCACCGCCGCGCTCGAGCTGGGCGCGGTGCGCTTCTACTGACATGCGCCGGCGGGCGGGGAGCGCGGCAGAGCGCGGCCCGCGGCGACACCGGTGAGCTTACCGCCATCAACCGCCAGCCGGCCGTTGACCACCACGGTGCGCACGCCGATCGCGGTCAGGTCCGGCTGGTCGTACGTCGCGCGCGCGGCGTAACTCGCCGGGTCGAACACCACCACGTCGGCGAAGGCCCCGGCGCGCAAGTGGCCCCGGTCGGCCAGCCCGAACCAGTCGGCGGTGACCGCGGAGCTGCGGTCGATGAATTCGCGCAACGAGAGCACCTGGCGCTCCTTGACATAGACCGCGTACTTGCGCGCGAAGCTGCCGTAGCTGCGCGGGTGCCCGGCCGAAGCGTCGCTGCCGGTCATCACCCACGGCTGCCGCATGAAGGAGCGGATGTCGCTCTCGGCCATGTTGAAGCTGATGGTGGAGGCGTCGCCCTCGCGGATCGCGGCAATCGCGGCCGCGACCGGATCGGTGCCCAGCGTGCGCGCGGCCGCGTCGAGCCGCTGGCCCCGCCATTTACCCTCGGTGATCAGCAGGCTGCCGGCCCCGCCGCGGCGGCGCATGTTCTCGGCGATGTCGGCTGCGAGCCGGCCCGACAGCGCCGGATCGTCGAACCGGGCGAGCATCGCCGCGCGGCCGCCATCTTGCGCCCACAAGGGGACCAGCGAGGCGATCAGGCTCGTCCCGCTGGCGTCCCACGGATACTGGCTGGCGGTGACGTCGAGGCCTTCTTCTCGCGCCGCCGCGATCTTGGCCACGATTCCCGGCCCCATGCCCTGCACGTCCACCCCGAGCGCCTTGATGTGCGAAATGTGCACCGGGATGCGCGCCTCGCGGGCGATTTCGATCGCCTCGTCGACCGCCGAAGCGAGGCCGACGGTGTAGTTCGCTTCGTCGCGCAAGTGGCTGTCGTAGACCCCGCCGAGCTGCCCGGCCGTGCGCGAAAGCGCGACGACCTCGGCGGTCTGGGAGAAGCTTTGCGGGGCATAGAACAGCCCAGTTGAAAGGCCGAGCGCGCCCTGGCACATCGCCTGGCGGAGCAGCGCTTGTTCCTGCGCCAGCTCGGCTGCGGTGGGCGCGCGGCGCGCGTTGCCGATCACCGCCTCGCGGATCGTGCCGAACCCGGTGAAGGCGGCGTAGTTGACCCCGACCGGCTTGCCTTGCGCGCTCGCCATCAAGCCGCCGATATCGGCCGGTCCGCGGCCGTCGTTGCCGACAAACGCGGTGGTGACGCCCTGCAGCAAGAACGGCTCGACCAGCCGCCGCCGGGGGTCGGCGTCGGTCAGCCATCCTTCCATGTGGGTGTGCGGATCGATGAAGCCGGGCGCGACGACCATGCCGGCGGCGTCGATCGTGCGCACGGCGGTCACCGACAGGCGCGGGCCGACGGCGATGATGCGGTCGCCCCTGACCGCCACGTCGCCGGTGAACGGCGCGCCGCCGCCCGGATAGATCGTGCCGCCGCGGATCAGCAGGTCAGCCTCGGCCGGCACCACCGATGGCGTGGCGCAGGAGCTGAGCAGCACGGCGATCAGGGCGACGACGGTGCGCTTGTTCAACCCCAAAACCCTTTCGCGGGCGGACTGAGCACCCCTAGCTGCTCGGTAACGCCGCCCGCGCGATCCTCCGCCAGCCACAGCGGGCCGTCAAGATCGGCCCAGTCGGCTGCCCGCGCGATATGGAGCGCCGGGGCGATGCCGAGCGAGGAGCACACCATGCACCCGCTCATCAACCCCAGCCCGCGCGCCCGCGCCGCCGCCGCCAGTTCGAGCGCGGCGGTTAGCCCGCCGGTCTTGTCTAGCTTGACGTTGACCGCGCCATAACGCGCCGCGACCGCGTCCAGTTCGGCCACGGTGTGAAGCGATTCGTCGGCGCAGACCGGCACCGGACTGGCATAGCCCGCGAGCCAGCCGTCGGCCTCCGTCGGGCACGGCTGCTCGAGTACCGCGACCCGGCTTTCCTCCAGCAGCGGCATCAGCTGGCGGACCAGCGCTTCGTCCCAGCTTTCGTTGGGGTCGACGATCAGCGCCGCGTGCGGAGCGGCGGCGCGGACCGCGCGGATGGCGGCCGCCGGATCGTTGGCGTCGACCTTGATCTTGATCAGCGGGGCATGAGCGATGGCGGCAGCCTCGCGCGCCATGGCCTCTGCCGTGTCGATCACGACAGTCAACGCGGTGGCGATCCCACCGGGCTCGGGCGCGCCGATTAGCGCCGCGACGGTCGTTTCGTCCAGCTTGGCTTCCAGATCCCACAGCGCGCAGTCGAGCGCGTTGCGTGCCGCGCCGGGCGCCAGCAGCCCGAGCAACTCGTTGCGCCCCGTGCCCGCCTCGATCGCGCACCGCACGCCGTCGATCTGCGCCAGCGCGCTCGCCACGCTCTCACCGTAGCGAGGATAGGGCACGCCTTCTCCTCGCCCCGCCACCCCGCCTTCCGCGATTTCCACCGTCACCACCTCGGCGGCGGTCTTGACCCCGCGCGAGATGCGGAACGGGCGCGCTAGTGCGAAGCGATCGGGACGCGCGCGGAGCGTTCGGAGCATTGCAGGTTGTCGAGGATCGCCTCGACGCCGAAGCGGTGGGGATCGGTGCACGGCAGGCCGGTGACGTGCGCGGTCCGCGCGCACAGCGCCCGGGCTTCGCTCTCAATCATGCTCGCGGTGTTAAGGCACACGCCGGCCGCGCGCACGTTCGGGCTGGTCAGCCGGGCCACCTGGAGGTTGGCGGCCATGCATTCGGCGATGTCCGGCAGGCGCCGCTCGGGCAGCCCGCGCATGGCGGTGCGCGAAGGGTCGTGGCACATCACCAGCGCCTCCGCCTGCGCGCCGTGGAGCAGCCCGGTCGAAACCCCGGCGAAGCTGGGATGGTAGAGCGATCCCTGCCCCTCGATAACGTCCCACGCGCCATCCTCGCGCGCAGGGGCAAGCTGCTCGATAGCGCCCGAGATGAAATCCGCCACCACCGCGTCCAGGGGTACGCCCGCGCCGGCGATCAGGATGCCGGTCTGACCGGTGGCGCGAAAGTCCGCCGCTTCCCCGCGAGCGCGCAGCCCCTTTACTAGCGCCAGCGAGGCATACATCTTGCCCACCGAGCAGTCGGTGCCGACGGTCAGCACGCGCCGCCCCGCTCTCGGACGCCCGGTGCCGACCGCCAGGTGCGCCGTAGGGTCGCGTACGTCGATCAGGGCGAGGCCCTTTGCCCGCGCCAGCTCGACCAGCTCGGGCACATCGCGCAGGCGATTGTGGAGGCCGCTGGCGACGTGCATTCCGGCCTTGAGCGCGGCGCGCGCGTCGCCCACCAGCGCTCGCTCCATCGTGCCACCAGGGTTGGCGATGCCGAGCACCAGCGTGCGTGCGCCGGCCGCCGCGCCTTCGGCCATGGTCATGCGCGGCAGGCCGAGCGTCAGCGGGCAGTCGTCATAGCGGAATTCGCCGACGCAATCGGCGCGCCGGAATTCGGCCAGCCCGCGCGACGTCTTGATCCCGACCGGGTCGATGCTGTGTCCCAGATAGAGCAGGAAAGGCGCTTCGATCATTCCCGCAGTGCTAGCCGTGCGGGCCGCTGACCTGTAATACGGACCGCGCCGCGCGGCATAACCCGCCGTTATGCCGGACCCGACAGCACGTCGATGGTGCGGGCCAGCGTCTTGAGAAAAGTATTGGCGAGCGCGGTGGGCGGCCGGTCTTTGAGGAACATCGCATTGATGTCGAACGTCAGCCGTGACTCCAATGGCCGCATCGACAGGCCCGGGCCCAACGAAGCGCGCGCGGTGAGGTTATCGACCACTGTCATTCCCACCCCCAGCCGGACCAGCGCGGTGGCGATGTGGAACGTCCGCGCCGAGACCACTTCGTCGAGCTCGACCCCCAGCCGCAGCACCTCGGTGCTGAACAGCAGGCCGATCGGGCCGCTCGCGGCCAGGCTGATGAACGGGCGGCCGGCGAGCTCCTCCATGCCGATGCGCGGGGGCGCGGCGGGCATGTCCTCCTCGCGGTAGAGCACCACCAGTTCGCCCGCGCCCATCCAGTGGACGTCGATCGGGGCGCCCAGGGGAACTTCGTGCGCGATGACGATGTCGGTCTCGCGTTCGTAGAGCTTGCGCAGCAGGTCGGCGTGGTGGACCGTCTGCAGGTCGAACCGCGTATCGGGGTGCTTGCGCAGGAACTGGGCGACGGTGGCGGGGATCGCGTCGAGCGCGAGCGAGGGCAGCGCGGACACCCGCAGCAGCGATCCCGCGCCGCGCTTCAGGTTGCGGCTCGCCTCGCGCAGGGCATAGACCCGCTCCTGGATTTCGGAGACCGCACCGAACAGCGTGTGGGCGTCCTCGGTCGGGATCAGGCGTCCGGCGGTGCGGTGGAACAGCGGGAATCCAAGCAACGATTCGGCGTGGCGCAGGACTTTCGACACCGAGGGCTGCGATACGTGGAGCATCCGCGCCGCGGCGCTGACCGATCCATTGACATAGACCGCGTGGAAGACCTCGATATGGCGCAAGTTCATCGCGCCCGACGATAAGCACAAGGCGGCGCCGGCGCCACGCTTCAATTTTTCCGGCATCGCGCGCATGCTGCGCGGATGAAGACTCTGCTCCTCGCCTGTCTCGCGTTGGCCGTAGGCGTACCCGCCGGGGCGCAGGTCGCACCGCTGCGCCAGGAGCCGGTCGGCTGGGTGCGGGTGGCGTTCGACCGGGGCGGAGTGACCGAGGTCAAGGCGGACGGGCTGGCGGACCTAGCGAGCGGCCGCGTACTGACCGCCGACGATCCGGCGCGGATCGCCTCGGTGTCCAAGCTGGTTGCCGCGATCGGGGTCATGCGGCTGGTCGAGGCGGGCACGCTCGATCTCGATGCCGACGTGTCGATGGTGCTGGGCCGAAAGCTGCGCAATCCAGCGTTTCCCGACACCCCGATCACTCTGCGAATGCTGCTGTCGCACACCTCCAGCCTGACCGACACGGTCGATTACGTGCTGCCGTTCGACGCCGACATGCTGGCGGTGCTCGACGATCCGCGCGCGTGGGACGCAGCGCATCGGCCTGGCGCATACTTCCGCTACGCCAACTTCAACACGCCGGTGGTCGCGGCGGTGATGGAGCGCGCGACCGGCGAGCGGTTCGACCTGCTCATGGACCGTCTGGTGCTGCGCCCGCTGCAGATCGAGGGCTGCTACAACTGGGCCGCGTGCAGCGACCGGACAGCGGCGCGCGCGGTGGTGCTCTATCGCGAGCGCAAGCCGACGCGCGACGACCATCGCGGCGTTCGCCCCGCCTGCCCGGTGACCCCCGCGGTGGACGGTGGCTGCGACCTGGCGCGCTGGCGGCCCGGCGCGAACGGCGCGGTGTTTTCGCCGCAGGGCGGCTTGCGGATTTCCGCGCGCGACCTGTCGAAGATCGGCCGGCTGCTGCTCGCCAAGGGCGAGGTCGATGGGGTGCGGCTGTTGAAGCCCGCCTCGGTGCGCGAAATGCTCCGGCCGCAGTGGCGGTTCGACGGCGTCAACGGCGAAACCGAAGCCGGCTTCCTGTGCCGCTACGGCCTCGCGACACAGATCCTGGCGACCAGGCAGGCGGGATGCCGCGACGACCCGTTCGGGGATGGTCGGCCGCGGGTCGGCCACGCGGGCGATGCCTACGGCCTCAAGTCCGGGCTGTGGTTCGACCCGAAGCGCGGCACCGGCGTGGCCTACTTCGCCACCGACGTGCTCGATGCGGACACCGGCCTGCGCTCGGCCTATACCCGGATCGAGGAGGAATTGGCTACGAAGCGCTAACGGTCGCGAAAGCTCGGCGGGCGCTTGTCGAGAAACGCGCCCAGCGCCTCGCCGTGATCCTCGGTATGGTGCGAAAGCGCCTGATAGGCGGCGGCGATCTCGAGGTGAGTCGGCAGCTTCTGGTCCATCCCCTCGCGCATCAGCCGCTTGGCGAGCCGCGTCGCGTGGCCCGGGTTGGCGGCGATCGCGTGGGCGATTTCGTGCGCGCGAGGGAGCAGCCGGTCCGCCGGCAGCACTTCGGAAACCAGTCCCCACGACAGCGCCGTGGCCGCATCGACCGCATCGCCGGTCAGCGTCATGTGGCTGGCGCGCGCGAGGCCGACCACGCGCGGCAGCAGCCAGGCGCCGCCGCCGCCGGGGATGATCCCCAGCTTGACGTAGCTTTCGGCGACCACCGCGTCCTCGGCCATCACCCTGAGGTCGCACATCAGCGTCAGGTCAAAGCCGAGCCCGATGGCGTGGCCGTTAATCGCCGCGACCACCGGCACCTCGAGCTCCCACAGCGCCCGACCGATAGTCTGCACGGTGGTGCGGTAATGCGTGCGCTGGTCGAACGGCGAACCGGCGAACATGCCGTGCTTTTCGCGCATCGTCTTGACGTTGCCGCCCGAACAGAACGATCTGCCCGCCCCGGTCAGCACCAGCGCGCGCACGGTGCGGTCGCGCGCCAGGCTTTCGGCCAGCGCGACGAACTCGGCGCTCTGTTCGGGGTCGGTGATCGCGTTGCGCTCGGCCGGGCGGTCCATCGTGACCGTCGTCACCGCACCGTCGCGCTTGATCTTGAGAAAATCGCCCATCAACCGTCTCTAGGATGCCGGGATGTCGAGCGCAAACTTGGCCGTTGCGGGCCTTGGCGCGCTCGCGCACAGGTGCACGCGTGTTCGACAGCCTGACCCTCGCTGCGATTCCGCCTGAAGACGAGGCGCTGCGCCCGGTCGCACGCGCGCTGGCGCTCGAGGCGGTGGCGGGCATGACGCTCGAGCAGCGCGCCCGATCGTGGATGGGGCACGACGCCGCGTTCAGTTGCAAGCTCGGTGAGGCCGGGCTGCTCGGGCTCACCCTGCCCGAGGAATACGGCGGCGGCGGGCGCGGGCCGTTCGCGCGCTTCGTGGTGGTCGAGGAACTGCTCGCCGCCGGGGCGCCGGTCGGGGCGCACTGGATCGCCGACCGCCAGAGCGCGCCGCTGATCCTCAATTTCGGCAGCGAGGCGCAGCGCCGCTTCTACCTGCCGCGCATCTGCCGAGGCGAGGCATTGTTCTGCATCGGCATGAGCGAGCCGGGCGCGGGCTCGGACCTCGCCGCGGTCCGCACCCGCGCCGAGCGGACCGCCGACGGCTGGCGGCTGACCGGGCAGAAAATCTGGACCACCGGGGCGCAAGCCGCAGACTACATGATCGCGCTGGTCCGCACCTCGGGCGGACCTGAGGACCGGCACGCGGGCCTCTCGCAGCTGATCGTCGATCTGCGTCTGCCCGGCGTGACCATTCGCCCAATCGAAGACCTCGCCGGTGACGCGCATTTCAACGAGGTGTTCTTCGACGCTGTAGAATTGCCCGCCGATGCGCTGATCGGCGCCGAGGGGCAGGGCTGGAGCCAGGTCACCGCCGAGCTGGCGTTCGAGCGCAGCGGGCCCGAGCGGATTTACTCCAGCCTCGTCCTGCTCGACGGCTGGCTGGCGCATCTTCGGACGACCGGGCGCAAGGACGAAGCCACCACCGCTCTTGTCGGCGGCTTCATCGCGCGCCTAGCCGCGCTGCGGGCGATGTCGCTCGCCTGCACCGCGCGGCTGGCTGCGGGGGAGAGCCCGGTGGTCGAGGCCTCGCTGGTCAAGGATATGGGCACCCGGTTCGAACAGGACCTGCCGCTGGCGATCGCCGACGATCTCGCCGCGCGTCCGAGCGAAGCGCCCGACCCCGACCTGCTGCGCGCGATCCGCTACGTCACCCTCGTCGCCCCCAGCTTCTCGCTGCGCGGCGGCACGCGCGAGATCCTGCGCGGCATTATCGCGCGCGGGATGGGGTTGCGCTGATGGACGCCAGCGAATTCCTCGAGCCGTTCGAGCGGATGCTCGCCCAGCTGTTCTCGCCGACCCGCGTGCGCGCCATCGACGCCGGCGGCGGGTGGGAGGCCGAGTGGGCCGAGGTCGAGCAATCGGGCTTCCTCGATGCGCTGCACAGCCTGTCGCTGGCCGAAGTCGTGCCGTTGTGGCGCGGGCTCGGCCGCCAGGCCGCGCCGCTCGCGATCGGCGAGGCGATGATCGAGCGCGGCGGGCTGCCGGCAGAGGCGCGGGTGCTGCTGTTCGCCGCGGCGATCTCGGGCGGGGCCGACCGGGTGATGGAATTGACCGCCGCCTATGCGGGCGAGCGCGTCCAGTTCGGAAAGCCGATCGGCCGCCAGCAGGCGATCCAGCAGCAGCTCGCGGTCATGGCGCAGGACTGTGTGGCGATCCGCCTGGCGGTCGAGCTGGCCGCGGCGGGCATGCCGCTTGATCCGCTGCGCGTCGCCGCCGCCAAATCGATCGCCTCGGCCGCCGCGCCGCGCGTGGCCAACACCGCGCACGGCGTCCACGGGGCGATCGGAATCAGCGCCGAGTACGACCTCCAGCTCTACACCCGGCGCCTGCACGATTGGCGCCTGGCCGAAGGCGCGGAAACCTATTGGAACCGCGCCCTCGGCGACGCCGTGCTGCAATCGCCGCTAGATGCACTCGGCTTCGTCCGCGTCCGCCTGTTTGGCGAGGTGCAGAGCTAGACAGCGCGCCCGCCGTGCGCGACGGTACGCCGGACCCACCAGAAGGAGCGACCATGGAATTCCGCGACAACGACCGTGTGTCGATTCTGCTCGAGGACGACGGCGTCGCCCAGGTCCGGCTGATCCGCGCCGACAAGATGAACGCTCTCGACGCCGACATGTTCGACCGGTTGATCGAGGCGGGGCAGGCGCTCCAGGGCATGAAAGGCATGCGCGCGGTGGTGCTGTCGGGCGAGGGGCGCGCGTTCTGCGCCGGGCTCGATCTCGCCAGTTTCGGACGTACCCGCGGCGACGAGCCGCCGCTGACCGAGCGCACCTTTGGCAATTCCAATCGCGCCCAGCAGGTGGCGATGCAGTGGCGCAAGCTGCCGGTCCCGGTGATCGCCGCGGTCCACGGTGTGTGCTTCGGCGGCGGCCTGCAGATCGCCAGCGGAGCGGACGTGCGCGTGATCGCGCCCGACACCCGGCTGGCGGTGATGGAGATGCGCTGGGGCCTGGTGCCCGACATGGGCGGCATCGCACTGTGGCGCGGCGTGGTGCGCGACGACGTGCTGCGTGAGCTGACCTACACTAACCGCGAATTCAGCGGGGCCGAGGCGTTGACGCTCGGCCTTGCGACTTACGTCGACGAAGACCCACTCGCCCGCGCGGTAGAAATCGCCCGCACTATCGCCGACCGCAACCCCCACGCGATGCGCGGCGCCAAGCGGCTGATGAACGCCATGGCCGACAAGCCCACTGCCGATCTGTTGATGGAAGAGAGCATCGAGCAGCACCAGCTGCTCGGTTCGCGAAACCAGATGGAAGCGGTGCTGGCGGGGATGGAAAAGCGCCAGGCGAAGTACGAGGACGTTTGATTCCCCTCCCGCAAGCAGGATGGGATTTATCAGCCAAAGATCGCCGCGGCCTGCATTCCGGCGAGCACCTGTTCGCCGTCGGCGTTCCACAGCCGCAGCCGCTCGGATGAATAGCCGTGGTCGGCGTGGTCGCTCGCGGCCTCGGCCAGAAACCAGCCGTCGCGGGTTTTTGCTTCGGGGTCGAGCAGGTTGAAGCTCCAGTTGATCGAGCTCAGCGGCCCCTGCCGCTTCATCGCGCGCATCGATCCCGGCGGCAGCGCATCGCCCATGACGATCGCCTGGATCACGGGGTCCAGGCCCTCGCGCTCTCGCAGCCGCACCCAGCGGCGCACCACCGGCACGCCCGAGCCGCGCTCGTCCTGCGCGCGGCGGATCTCGAGGTTTTGGGTGAAATAGGTCGGGCCCCCGCCGCCGACGTCCTCGGCATCCTCGGGGGGACCGGGCCAGGGATCGGCCTTGCCCGCGGGGTGCAGCGCGTTGGGCTCGCGGCTGTCGCCGAACAGCATCAGCGCGGTCAGCGCCAGCTTGCCGTCGCTCATGATTTCGCTGCGCACCTGGGTCACGTTGCGCCCCTGGCGGACGATCTCGACCGCGAAGGCGAGGCTGGGGCCAACCGGCGCGACGAAGCCGACTTGCGCGGCGCGGAACGGCGGCAGGTCGGGCAGCGCCTTGCGCGCCGCGGTGAGCGCCAGCGCGGCCGAAGCGCCGCCGAACAGCGTGCGCCCCTGCATCCAGTTTTCGGCGCCCGGCAGGGTGACCGGGCGGCTGTCGGCGGGCACCGCCGCGACGAGTTCGGAGAATCGCATCGCCAAGCCCCATAGCGCGGCGGCGCGCCCCGGCAAGCGTCGGCCTCGGCGCTGGCCCTGGCGCCGGCCTTGGCGATTGCAAGGCGGACGGCGAGGCGCTAGGGGGCCGCTTCCCTCGCGCGGGCAACGCCCGGACGGGGGCGAGGCCCGATGGCGGAGTGGTTACGTAGAGGACTGCAAATCCTCGCACGCCGGTTCGATTCCGGCTCGGGCCTCCATCTTTTGCGTCCCTGTGCGCATTGCAGCGCCGCTGCACTGCCATTAGGGCCGCCAGAGTGCCGCTTTAGCTCAGTTGGTAGAGCACATCATTCGTAATGATGGGGTCACAGGTTCGAGTCCTGTAAGCGGCACCAGGCCTTTTTCACTCGACCTTGTGGCGTAATTCGGCCGCTTAAAGCCGTCTTGCCGATCCAAACCGGGCGATGAGGTCGTAGGCGGAACCGACGAAGTGTTGGCGGACGACGGTAATGCCCTCGGGCCCGCGCCAGGTGCGGCGTTCGACGAACAGGCATGGAGCCCCCGGTTCGAGGCACAGCCGTTCGGCGATGGCGCGGTCGGCGGCGACGGCGGCGATGCGGGTCTCCGCCTCGGTCCACGGGACGTGCTTGAGCAGCCAGGCGCCGGGCGACCCGCCGCCCGCGGACAGCGCCGCCATTTCGGGGACGGCGGACAAGCTGATGAGGCGGGCCTCGAGCGCCAGCGGTGCATCGGCGGCGAAGTGCACCCCCTCGATCGCCAACAGCTCGCCGGTTCCTGCGAGAGCGGCCTCATCGGCCTTGCCGGGATCGGCGGGGCGGACCTCGCGCCGCATGCACTCGAAGCGGTAGGTTTGGCCGCGTTCGCGCACTTCCTGTTCGAGATCGGGAATGTCGAGCACCATCGAGTGGACTTTGGGCCGGGCGACGAACGAACCCGCGCCCTTGCGGCGCTCGATCAGCCCGGCCGCGGCGAGCGCCGACAGCGCCTTGCTCACCGTCATGCGGGCGCAGCCGTATTGCCGCATCAGCATGTGCTCGACCGGCAGCCGCGCGCCGGGCCGCAGGTCGCCCGACAGGATCGCCGCCTCGATGTCGCCGCGGATGCGCTCGTGGAGCGGCAGGGTCATGCCGTCAGCGCGGCCAACGCCCGGCGATAGCGTTCGGCGAGCCGGTCGCGATCGCGGTGACGGCCGCCCGTCACCAGCTTTTCGCCTCGCCGCCAGACGCAGTCGATCGCGCTGCGGCCGGCCGCGAACAGAAACCCATCCAGCACGGCGCGGGCGGGCTTGCCGGCCAGCGACGGGTGGCGGGCATCGAGGCTGACGATGTCGGCCGGGCGGCCCACCGCCAGCCCGCTTTCGACACCGAGCGCCTGCGCGCCGCCGGCCGCCGCGGCCTCGAACAGGTCCTGGCCGGTCGATCGACCGGCCCCCGTCGCCAGGACGTTGCGCGCCTCCCCTGCCAGCCGCTGGCCATATTCGAGCCAGCGCAGTTCCTCGCTCATGTCGATCAGCACGTTGGAGTCGGAACCAATGCCGAACCTGCCGCCGGCGGCGCGGTAGGCGGGGGCGGGGAACAGCCCGTCGCCCAGGTTGGCCTCGGTAATCGCGCACAGGCCGGCCACCGCGCCGGTGGCGGCCAGCCGCGCGGCTTCGGCCTGGGTCATGTGGGTCGCGTGGACCAGGCACCATTGCGGGCCGACGGGCAAGTGGTCGAGCAGCCATTCGACCGGGCGCGCGCCGCTCCAGGCCAGACAGTCCTCCACTTCGCGCGCCTGTTCTGCGATATGGATGTGGATCGGAGCCGTGCCGGCCATCGCCACGAGGTCGTGCAGATGTTCGAGGGTGACCGCACGCAGGCTATGCGGCGCGATCCCGACCACCGCGTCGGATAGCCGGCCGGCCGCCGACCGCGCGCCTTCAAGCAGGCGGGCGAAACCATCGAGGTCCTGGACGAAGCGGCGCTGCGCCGCGTCAGGGGCTTGCCCGCCGAAGCCCGAGTGGGCGTAGAACACCGGGAGCAGCGTCAGCCCGATACCGCTTTCCGCCGCGGCCTCGACGATCACTTGCGACATATGCGCCGGGTCGGGATAGGCGCTCCCCGCGGGGTCGTGATGCAGATAGTGAAACTCGCCGACCCGGGTGAAGCCGGTTTCCAGCATCTCTGCGTAAGCCAGCGCTGCGATCGCCTGCAGTTGTTCGCCTTCGATGCGATCGACGAAGCGGTACATTGTCTCGCGCCAGGTCCAGAAACTGTCGCCGGTTGCGCCCCGGCTCTCGGCCATGCCCGCCATGCCGCGCTGGAACGCGTGGCTGTGGACGTTGGCCATGCCGGGCAAGCCGATCGCGTGACGCTCGTCGGACGGGTGCGGGGTCTCGCCTGAAGCGATATCTGACACCAGCCCGCCGGCGACCGCGATCCGCACGTCGGCCGCCCAGCCACCGGGGAGCAGCGCCTGTTCGAAGTGCAGAGTCCGGCCCGCGCTCGCCTCGTCCCCCATGCCCATCTCCTCGCGGCGATTATGTCTATACATTAAGTGGCGGCGGTGCAATCTTTGGGGCGCAACAGGGGAGATTCGATCCGTGCGATGCGACCGCGTGTGGCGCGATGCCCGGCTGGCGACGATGGTCGGCGACGGTCTTGGACTGGTCGATCTCGGCCTCGTCGCGGCAATCGACGGCAAGATCGTATACGCCGGACCGGAAGCGACCGCACCGTCATTCCTGCCCGTGGAGACAATCGGTTGCGACGGGCGCTGGATCACCCCCGGACTGATCGACTGCCACACCCACCTGGTCCACGCCGGCGACCGCGCGGCCGAATTCGAGCTGCGGCTTGAGGGCGCGAGCTACGAGGAGATCGCCCGGTCCGGCGGCGGCATCGTCTCGACGATGCATGCGACCCGCGCGGCGAGTGAGGACGAACTGGTCGGGGCATCGCTGCCGCGGCTCGACGCGCTAATCGCGGAAGGGATCACCACGGTCGAGGTCAAGTCGGGCTACGGGCTCGATATCGACAGCGAAACGCGTATGCTGCGCGCGGCGCGGCGGCTCGGGGTCGAGCGGCCGGTGGGGATCGTCACCACGTTCCTTGGCGCGCACGCGCTGCCGCCGGAATTCGCCGACGATGCCGACGGTTATGTCGCGCTGGTGACCGGCGCCATGCTGCCGGAGGTGGCGCGGCTCGGCCTCGCCGATGCGGTCGACGCATTTTGCGAAGGGATCGGTTTCACGCCAGACCAGACCGAACAGGTGTTCGAGGCCGCGAAGCGCGCGGGCCTCCCGGTCAAGCTTCACGCCGAGCAGCTGTCGAACCTCAGCGGCGCGGCGCTCGCGGCAAGGTTCGGCGCGCTGTCGGCCGATCACCTCGAGCATCTCGACGAGGCCGGGGTGGCCGCGATGGCGCGCGCCGGCACCGTGGCGACGCTGCTCCCCGGCGCGTTCTATTTCATGCGCGAGACGCGCCTGCCGCCAATCGAGGGCTTGCGCCGCGCGGGCGTGCCGATCGCGATCGGCACCGATTGCAACCCCGGCACCTCGCCGCTCACCTCGCTGCTGCTGGCGATGAACATGGGCGCGACGCTGTTCCGCCTCACCGTTGCCGAGTGCCTCGCCGGGGTCACCCGCAATGCCGCGCGGGCGCTGGGTCGGGGGGATACCATCGGCACGCTGGAGGCGGGCAAGCGCTGCGACCTGGCGATCTGGGACATCGAGCGGCCTGCCGAGCTGGTCTATCGCATGGGCTTCAACCCGCTCCATGCGCGGGTCTGGGGGGGACGATGAGCGCGATCATGCTGATGCCGGGCGCATCGTCGCTCGCCGATTGGGCGGCGATCTATCGCGGCGCGCCGGTGCGGCTGGCCCTGGCTTCGGCGCCGCAAATCGCCGCGAGCGCCGCGGCGGTCGAGCGCATCGTCGCGCGCGGCGAGCCGGTCTACGGCATCAACACCGGCTTCGGGAAGCTCGCCTCGGTCCGCATCGCCGACGCGGACCTCGCGGCGCTGCAACGCAATATCGTCCTCAGCCACGCGGCGGGCGTGGGCGCGCCGTCGCCGGTGCCGGTCGTCCGGCTGATGATGGCGCTCAAGCTGGCGAGCCTGGCGCAGGGCGCGTCGGGCGTCCGCCCCGAACTCGTGGCGCTCCTCGAAGCCATGCTCGCTCACGGATTGACGCCGGTGGTCCCGGCGCAGGGCTCGGTCGGCGCCAGCGGCGATCTTGCTCCGCTGGCGCACATGGCGACAACGATGATCGGGGTCGGCGAGATGTTCGTCGCCGGCGAGCGGCTGCCAGCAGCCGACGCGCTCGCCCAGGCCGGCCTGGCGCCGCTCGAGCTCGCCGCGAAGGAAGGTCTCGCGCTGCTCAACGGCACGCAGTTCTCCGCCGCCAACGCGCTCGCCGCGCTGTTCGAGACCGAAGTCCTGTTCCGCTCGGCGCTAGTGACCGGGGCGCTCTCGACCGAGGCCGCCAAGGGGTCGGACACCCCGTTCGATCCGCGGATTCACGAATTGCGGCGGCATCGCGGGCAAATCGAAGCCGCCGGCGCGCTGCGCGGGCTGATGGCGGGATCGGCGATCCGCGCCAGCCACCTCGAAGGCGATACCCGTGTTCAGGACCCCTATTGCCTGCGTTGCCAGCCGCAGGTGATGGGCGCGGTGCTCGATCTGTTGCGCCAGGCCGGGACGACGCTGGAGATCGAGGCCAACGGGATTTCGGACAACCCGCTGATCTTTGCGGGCGCCGGTCCGCTTGGGGATGAGGCCCTGTCGGGCGGCAATTTCCACGCCGAACCGGTCGCCTTTGCCGCCGACATGATCGCGCTGGCGATCTGCGAGATCGGCTCGATCGCCGAACGCCGCGTGGCCATGCTGGTCGATCCGGCGCTATCGGGGCTGCCGGCGTTCCTTACCCCGCAGCCGGGGCTCAACTCGGCGTTCATGATCCCGCAGGTGACCGCCGCCGCGCTGGTCAGCGAGAACAAGCAGCGCGCCTATCCCGCGAGCGTCGATTCGATTCCGACTTCGGCCAACCAGGAAGATCACGTGTCGATGGCGGCGCATGGCGCGCGGCGGCTGCTCGAGATGGCGCAGAACGCCACCGCCGTGATCGGCATCGAGCTGCTGGCGGCGGCGCAGGGCTGCGACTTCCATGAGGGCCTGCAATCGTCCGCCGCGCTGGAGCGGGTGCGCCGGTTGATCCGCGCGGCGGTGCCCCCGCTCGACCACGACCGCTACATCCATCCCGAGATGGTGATCGCGACGACGATGGTCCGCAGCGGCGCGGTTATCGCCGCGGCCGGGCTTGCGCTGCCCGGAGTATCGGCGTGAGCTGGCTCGAAGTCGAACGCGGCGATGCGCCGCTGATCGTCGCCTTTCCGCACACCGGGACCGATATTCCCACTGACATGGAAGGCCAGTTCGTCGGCGGGCAACTCGCGCGCCAGGACACCGACTGGTGGGTCCATCGGCTCTACGATTTCGTCGCCGGCCTCGGCGTGACGACGGTCCGCACGCGGCTGTCGCGCAGCGTGATCGACGTGAACCGCGACCCCTCGGGCGCATCGCTCTATCCGGGGCAGGCGACCACCGAGCTGTGCCCGACCACGACCTTCGACGGTGAATCGCTTTATGCGGTATCCGTGCCCGACGCGGCCGAGATCGCGCGCCGGCGGGAAAGCTACTTCGATCCCTATCACGCGGCGCTGACCGAAGAGATCGAGCGGCTGCGCGAGCGGCACGGCGCGGTAGTCCTCTACGACGCGCACTCGATCCGCAGCCGTGTGCCGCGCCTGTTCGACGGCGAATTGCCGCAGTTCAACATCGGCACCAACGGAGGCACGAGCTGCGACCCGCGCCTCGCCGCGGCGGTAGAGGCGGCCTGCGCGGCGAGCGGCTACAGCCACGTGCTCGACGGGCGCTTCAGGGGCGGCTGGACGGCCCGCAACTATGGCCGACCTGCGGACGGGGTTCACGCGATCCAGATGGAGCTGGCGATACGCGGCTACCTCGACGAAGCGATCGATGGTCCACCCCCTTTCGACGAAGACCGCGCCGCAGCATTGCGTCCGACACTGGTCCGGATCGTCGAAGCCTGTCTCAGCGAGGAGATGCAATGACCGCGCAGTCCCACCCACGGCGCGACAACAGCCGGGTCATCCGTGCCGCCACCGGGACCGAGCTGACGGCCAAAAGCTGGCTGACCGAAGCGCCGCTGCGGATGCTGATGAACAATCTTCACCCCGACGTCGCCGAGCGGCCCGAGGAGCTGGTGGTCTATGGCGGCATCGGCCGCGCCGCGCGCGACTGGGCGAGCTTCGACGCGATCGTCGAGACGCTCCGCCGGCTCGAGAGCGACGAGACCCTGCTGGTGCAATCGGGCAAGCCGGTCGGGGTGTTCCGCACCCATGCCGATGCCCCGCGCGTGCTGATCGCCAACAGCAACCTGGTGCCGCACTGGGCCACTTGGGAGCATTTCAACGAGCTCGATCGGCGGGGTCTGGCGATGTACGGCCAGATGACCGCCGGTTCGTGGATCTACATCGGCAGCCAGGGCATCGTTCAGGGGACTTACGAAACCATCGCCGAAATGGGCCGTCAGCATTACGGCGGCGACCTGGCGGGCCGCTGGCTGCTGACCGCGGGCCTGGGCGGAATGGGCGGGGCGCAGCCGCTGGCCGCGACCATGGCGGGCGCTTCGTGCCTGGCGATCGAATGCCAGCCGAGCCGCATCGAGATGCGCCTGCGCACCGGCTATCTCGACGCCGCCGCAGCGACGATCGAGGAGGCGATGGCGATCCTCGAGCGGGGCAAGGCCGAGTGCAAGCCGGTTTCGGTCGGCCTGCTCGGCAACGCCGCCGAAATCCTCCCCGAAATGCTCGCGCGGGGCATCCGCCCCGACCTGCTAACCGACCAGACCAGCGCGCACGATCCCGGCAACGGCTACCTGCCCGTAAGCTGGAGCGTGGCCGAATGGCAGGCGAAGCGCGAAAGCGACCCGGGGGGCGTGGCCAGCGCGGCCAAGGCTTCGATCGCGGTCCACGTCCGGGCGATGCTCGCGTTCCATGCGGCAGGGGTGCCGACCACCGACTATGGCAACAACATTCGTCAGGTGGCACTCGACGAAGGGGTCGCGAACGCGTTCGACTTTCCCGGCTTCGTGCCGACTTATATCCGCCCGCTGTTCTGCCGCGGGATCGGGCCGTTCCGCTGGGTCGCGCTGTCGGGCGATCCGGAGGACATCTACAAGACCGACGCCAAGGTGAAGGAGCTGCTGCCAAGCGACGCCAACCTCCATCGCTGGCTCGACATGGCGCGCGAGCGGATTCGCTTCCAGGGGTTGCCGGCGCGCATCTGCTGGGTCGGGCTGGGGGACCGCCACCGGCTCGGTCTGGCGTTCAACGACATGGTCGCCAGCGGCGAACTCAAAGCGCCGGTAGTGATCGGCCGCGACCACCTCGATTCAGGCTCGGTCGCTTCACCCAACCGCGAGACCGAGGCGATGCGCGATGGCAGCGATGCGGTTTCGGATTGGCCGCTGCTCAACGCCCTGCTCAACACCGCCAGCGGGGCGACCTGGGTCTCGCTCCACCACGGCGGCGGCGTCGGGATGGGGTTCTCGCAGCACGCCGGCATGGTCATCGTCGCCGACGGCACGCCCGAAGCGGCGGCGCGGCTCGAGCGGGTGTTGTGGAACGATCCGGCAACCGGGGTGATGCGCCATGCGGACGCCGGCTACGAGATCGCGCTCGACTGCGCGCGGGAACTTGGCCTCGACCTGCCCGGGATCGCACGCCCATAGGGCCAAACTCTAAAGCTTGACTTTCGCATATAATGATATCTTTATATGTCCAATGGGCATCGAGACCACCATGCGCGCGCTGGGCGACCTCACGAGGCTGCGGATCATGCGCCTGATCGTCGCCATGGAGCTGTCCGTCGGCGAGCTGGCGCACGTCCTCGGCCAGAGTCAGCCACGGGTGTCGCGCCATGTCGCGATCCTGTGCGACGCGGGCCTCGCCCAACGTCGCCGCGAGGGTAGCTGGGTGTTCCTGCGGCAGGCGAGCGGAGCGGGCGAGCGAGTCACGCCCGCCGTCGCCCGGCTGCTCGCCGCCGCTGAAGAGGAGGATCCCGCCTTCGAACGCGCCTGCGCCGACGACCGCCGCCATCTCGCCGCCATTCGCGCCACGCGCGAAAAGAGCGCGGCGGATTACTTCGCGCGCCACGCCGGGGAGTGGGACCGGCTGCGCGACTTGCTGGCGCCTGCAGAAGCGGTCGAGCGGGCGCTGGTCGCCAAGCTGCAAGCCGAACCGATGGGCGAAGTGCTGGACATCGGCACCGGCACCGGGCGCATTGCCGAATTGCTTGAGCCGGCGGCGCGCAAGGTCACCGGGCTCGACCGTAGCCCCGAGATGCTGCGGCTGGCGCGCGCGCGCCTGCAAGGCCTGCCGGTCGGGCGGGTCGAGCTGGTCCAGGGCGATTTCGCCGCGCTCCCGTTCGCGCCCGACAGCTTCGACACCGTGGTGTTCCACCAGGTGCTGCATTACGCGCACCAGCCCGACTATGCGCTGGCCGAAGCGGCGCGGGTGTGCCGCGCGGGCGGGCGGATCGCAATCGTCGACCTGGCGGCGCACGCCCGCGAGGAAATGCGCCAGACCCATGCCCACGCCCGGCTCGGCTTCGATGAAGCGCAGATCTCGGCAATGCTGGCGCAGCACGGGTTCGGCGCGGGCGCCTGCGAGACCGTCGAGGGCGGCGAACTGGCGGTCAAGGTGTGGACCGCCCGGCGGCTCGAGCCACAAGTGCCGCGGATCGGCGACGCTGCGCAAAGCGCTCGCCCGCCACGCAGGGCAGCCGCGCGATGAACGCCGAGATCGCTCACGCGCAACCGCTCTACGCCTCGCTTCCCGGCGACATCGGGGTGTCGTTCGAATTCTTCCCGCCCAAGAGCGAGAAGATGGCTCAGACGCTGTGGGACAGCGTGCAGACGCTTGGTCCCCTGCGACCCGATTTCGTCTCGGTCACCTACGGCGCGGGCGGATCGACGCGCGAGCGCACACATGCGGCCGTGACGCGGATTATTCGCGAAACCGACATTCCCGCCGCTGCCCACCTGACCTGCGTCGATGCGACGCGCGAGGAGATCGACGCGGTCGCGCGCGCCTACTGGGACATCGGGGTGCGCCACATCGTGGCGCTGCGCGGCGACGTAGCCGAACCTGGAGCGCGCTATGCCCCGCACCCCCAGGGCTATGCCAACGCCGCCGAACTGGTCGCCGGCCTCAAGAAAATCGCCCCGTTCGAAATCTCGGTCGGGGCCTATCCCGAGAGCCATCCCGATAGTGCGGATGAGGCGGCCGATCTCGACAACCTCAAGCGCAAGATCGACGCCGGCGCGAGCAGGGCGATCACCCAGTTCTTCTTCGAGCCCGAATGCTTCTTCCGTTTTCGCGACAAGGCGGCGGCGGCGGGGATCGGGGCCGAGATCGTGCCGGGGATCATGCCGGTGATGAGCTTCGCCAGCGTCCAGCGGATGAGCGGGCTGTGCGGCACGGCAATCCCGCAATGGATGGAAACGCTGTTTGGCGGGCTCGACGAGCGGCCCGCCGCGCGCCAACTGGTCGCAGCTACCGTGGCCGCCGAACTGTGCCGCCGGCTCTATGCCGGCGACGTGCGCAAGTTCCACTTCTACACCCTCAACCGCGCCGAGCTGAGCTACGCCATTTGCCACCTGCTCGGCCGCCGGCCCGCCGGAGACGCGTTATGACCAAGCGTGAACAGTTCCTCGCCGAGGCGGCCAGGCGTATCCTGATCTGCGACGGGGCGTTCGGCACCGAGATCCAGCGCTGGAAGCTGTCCGAGGCCGACTACGCCGGCTCGCTCGGCCTGGCGCGCGACCAGAAGGGCAACAACGACATCCTCGCGCTGACCGCGCCGCATGTGCCCGAGGCGATCCACCGCGCGTACTTCGCGGCCGGGGCGGACATCGCCGAGACCAACACCTTTTCGGCCAACCGGATCAGCCAAGCCGATTACGCGGCCGAGCACCTGGTGCGCGAGATCAACGTCGAGAGTGCGCGACTCGCCCGCCGGCTGGCCGACGAGGCCGCCGCCAACGACGGCCGCCCACGGTTCGTCGCCGGTGCCATCGGGCCGACCAACAAGACGCTGTCGCTGTCGCCCGATGTCGACGACCCCGGCTTTCGCGAGGTCGACTGGGACACCATGGTCGATGTCTACCGCGAGCAGGCCGAGGCGCTGATCGAGGGCGGGGCGGACTTCATCCTCATCGAAACGGTGTTCGACACATTGAACGCCAAGGCCGGGATAATGGCGGTCAAGCGGGTCGAACGCGCGCTGGGCCGCGAGGTCCCGCTGATGCTGTCGATGACGCTGACCGATCTGTCAGGCCGCAACCTGTCGGGCCACACGGTCGAGGCGTTCTGGCACGCGGTGCGGCACGCCAAGCCGCTGACCATCGGGCTCAACTGCTCCTTCGGGGCGACCCAGCTACGCCCCCACGTCAAGACGCTGGCCGAGATCGCGGATGTGCCGATCATGGTCTATCCCAATGCCGGCCTGCCCAACGAGCTGGGCGAATACGACGAACAGCCGGAACAGACCGCCGCCTTCGTGCGCGAATGGGCCGACCACGGGCAGGTCAACGTGCTCGGCGGCTGCTGCGGCTCCACCCCCGCGCACATCAAGGCGATCGCCGAGGCGGTGCGGGAGCTCGCGCCGCGCAAGTTGCCGACTCCGCCGGTGGTGACGCGGCTCGCGGGTCTCGAACCGTTCACGCTGGCTGCTTGAACTCCACTGGAAGCCAATTCGTGACCAATCTCGTATCCTCACGCTTCGTCAATATCGGCGAGCGCACCAACGTCACCGGGTCGGCGGCGTTCAAGAAGTTGATCATGGCCGGCGACTATGCCGCCGCGGTCGAGGTCGCGCGCAACCAGGTCGAGAACGGCGCGCAGGTGATCGACGTCAACATGGACGAAGGGCTGCTCGATGCGGTCCATGCCATGACCACCTTCCTCAAGCTGATCGCCGCGGAACCCGACATCGCCCGCGTGCCGGTGATGATCGACAGCTCGAAATGGGAAGTGATCGAGGCGGGGCTCAAGTGCGTTTCGGGCAAGCCGATCGTCAATTCGATCAGCATGAAGGAAGGCGAGGCGGCGTTCCTCGAACATGCCCGCAAGTGCATGGACTATGGCGCCGCCGCCGTGGTCATGGCGTTCGACGAGACCGGTCAGGCCGACACCAAGCAGCGTAAGGTCGCGATCTGCCAGCGCGCCTACGACCTGCTCATCGGCATCGGCTTCCCGCCCGAGGACATCATCTTCGATCCCAACGTGTTCGCGGTGGCGACCGGGATCGAGGAGCACGACCGCTACGCGCTTGATTTCATCGAGGCGGTCGCCGAACTGCGCGAGCTGTGCCCCCACGCGCATTATTCGGGCGGGCTTTCCAACCTGAGCTTCAGCTTCCGCGGCAACGAGACCGTGCGCCGGGCGATGCATTCGGTGTTTCTCTTCCACGCGATCCCCGCCGGGCTCGACATGGCGATCGTCAACGCAGGGCAGCTCGACATCTACGACCAGATCGAGCCGGCTTTGCGCGAAGCATGCGAGGACGTGATCCTCATGCGCCGTCCCGATTCAACCGAGCGACTGATCGCGCTGGCCGAAAGCTTCAGGGGCAAAACCAAGGAAGAGGAAAAGGCCGCCGAGGAATGGCGCGGCTGGGAGGTTTCGCGCCGGATCGAACATGCGCTGGTTAAGGGCATCGACGCGTTCGTGGTCGAGGATACCGAAGAAGCGCGCCTGACGTTTGCCCGCCCGATCGAGGTGATCGAGGGCCCGCTGATGGACGGCATGAACGTGGTCGGCGACCTGTTCGGCAGCGGCAAGATGTTCCTCCCGCAAGTGGTCAAGTCGGCCCGTGTGATGAAGAAGGCGGTCGCGCACCTGATCCCCTTCATCGAGGCGGAGAAGGAGGCCAGCGGGCTGGCCGACACCTCGAAAGGCCGGATTGTCATGGCCACCGTCAAGGGCGACGTCCACGACATCGGCAAGAACATCGTCGGCGTCGTGCTCCAGTGCAACGGCTACGAGGTGATCGATCTTGGCGTCATGGTCCCGTGGTCCAAGATCATCGAGACCGCCAACGACAACAAAGCCGACATGATCGGGCTGTCGGGCCTGATCACCCCCTCGCTCGATGAAATGGTCACCGTGGCCGAGGAAATGGCCCGCGCCGGGATGACCATGCCGCTGCTGATCGGCGGGGCGACCACCAGCAAGGTCCACACCGCGCTGCGGATCGACCCGAAATACGATGGGCCGGTGATCCACGTGCTCGACGCCAGTCGCGCGGTCGGAGTCGCCAGCCGGCTGCTGAGCGACACCCAGCGCGACGCCTTCGTCGCGGATACCGCGGGCGAATACGCCAAGGTGCGCGAGGCGCGCGAGGGTAAGGCGCAGAGCGTCCTGCTCAGCCTCGATGAGGCGCGGGCGAATTTCTACGATCCGAACTACGCCGACAAGCCCGCGCCGCCCGCGCAGCCCGGGGTTCGCGCGTTCGACCACTGGCCGTTGGCGGACTTGCGCGAATATATCGACTGGACGCCGTTCTTCCGCGCCTGGGAGCTGCACGGCAACTATCCGTCGATCCTGCAGGACGAAGTGGTTGGCGAGACCGCGCGCAGTCTCAAGGCCGATGCCGATGCGATGCTCGACCGGATGATCGGCGAAAAGTGGCTTGTCGCCAAAGGTGTCGCGGGCCTGTGGCCCTGCGCGCGTGACGGCGACGACGTGACGATCCATCTGGTCGAAGAAGAGCGCCACGTCCTGCTGCCCTTCCTGCGCCAGCAGGTGAGGAAAAGCCGTGAGCGGGCTAACATGTGCCTGGCGGACTTCATCGACCCGGCGGGCGACTGGATCGGCGGCTTCGCGGTCGGCATTCATGGGCTGGAGCCGCATTCGGCGCGCTTCAAGACGGATCGCGATGATTATTCGGACATCCTCCTGAAGTCGCTCGCCGACCGCTTGGCCGAGGCGTTCGCGGAGAGGCTGCACTTGCATGTCCGGACCGATCTGTGGGGTTATGCGCCCGGGGAGCAGCTGACCAATCAGGCGCTGGTCAAGGAGGAATACCGCGGCATCCGGCCGGCGCCCGGCTACCCCGCGTGCCCCGACCACAGCCTCAAGCCGATCCTGTTCGACCTGCTCGACGCGCCGCGCAACGTCGGCCTGACGCTGACGGAGAGCTTCGCCATGTGGCCGACCGCGGCGGTCAGCGGGTTCTATTTCGGGCACCCCGAAAGCCAGTACTTCGGGGTCGCCCGCATCGGCCGGGACCAGGTCGAGGACTATGCGCGACGCCGCGGCGTGGATATCGCCACCGCCGAACGCTGGCTGCGGCCCAATCTCGATTGACCCGCGCGCGTTCGTCGCGCAGGGCCGTCCCGTCGCCGGAAGCGATTCCCCAGGGATCGCCAACGACGTCCGCCATGGGAGAGCGTTCTGCGCCCGCTCAAATCGTAGCCAGCTTGCTGGCGGCCGATTTGAGCAACAAAGGGATCAGGGCCGCCGAAGGAGCAACCGCCCCGGAAACTCTCAGGCACACGGGACCGTGGCGGACCATGTGACGCTCTGGAAAGCGCTCCGCCGTGCCCTGATGAAGGGACTGGCGGCGCCACCGACGGTGTAAGCCCTGCCTAGCCCAATTTTGGGGGCGGCTCGGCCAAACTCTCAGGTTTCCCGACAGAGGGGGCAGCGGTTGTCAGGTGCCCGGTCCGGGCATCGGCCGCGCTGTCGGGATATGCGCGTGAGCGAAAGCGAAGACCCCATCGAAATCCAGCCCTTGCCGCTCGACTGCTGGCACCGCGCGCAAGGTGCGCGGATGGTCCCGTTCGCGGGTTATGAGATGCCGATCCAGTACGCCGGCCCGAACGGCGGGATCATGGCCGAGCATCTGTGGACCCGCGAGCATGCGGGACTGTTCGATGTCAGCCACATGGGCCAGCTGATGGTCGAGGGCCCGGAAGACCAATCCAGCCTCGCCGCCGAGGCGCTCGAGGCGATCCTGCCGGGCGACATCTCGGCGCTGAAGCCGGGCCGCATCCGCTATTCGCTGCTGCTGGCCGAAGACGGCGGGATCCTCGACGACCTGATGGTCACCAACGTCACGATTGAGGGTGCAAGTCCTCGCTTTTACATCGTGGTCAACGGCGCGGCCAAGTGGGACGATATCGCCTTCCTGCGCGAGCATCTGCCCGACGAGATCACCCTGACGCACCTCGACGAGCGCGGGCTGCTGGCGCTGCAGGGGCCCGAGGCGGCGGCGGTGCTCGAAGGATTGCTGCCCGGCGTGACCGACGACCTCTACTTCATGCAAGGCACCAGCCGTGACTGGCGCGGCGAGGCGCTCGGCATCGGACGCGGGGGTTACACCGGCGAGGACGGGTTCGAGTTGTCGTTCCCGGTCGAGCGGCTGACCGAGCTGGCCGATGCGCTTATAGCCGACGCGCGGGTCCGCCCGGTCGGCCTGGGCGCGCGCGATTCGCTGCGGCTGGAGGCGGGGCTGCCGCTTTATGGGCACGATATGGACGACACGCTCGATCCGGTGGAAGCGGGAGCTTCGTTCGCGATCTCCAAGCGCCGGCGCGAGGAGGGCGGTTTCCACGGCGCTGAACGAATTCTCGGCGCGCTTGCGGATGGGCCCGCAAAGAAGCTCGTCGGGTTCACCGTCGACGGCAAGCTGCCGGTCCGCGAAGGCGCGGTCGTTTTTTCGAGCGATGCGGCAGTCGGCCGGGTCACCTCGGGGGGCTTTGCCCCAAGCGTCGGCGCGCCGAACGCGATGGGCTACGTCGAAACCCAGTATTCGGCGCCCGGCACTCCGCTCGAGGCCGAGGTGCGCGGAAAGCGCGTGCCCATGACGGTCGAGACGATGCCCTTCGTCCCCCACCGCTATCATCGCCAAAGCCGCAATCAGACGACTGGAGCTGCGAAATGACCCGCTATTTCACCCAGGATCACGAATGGATCGAGGTCGACGGCGATACCGCAACCGTCGGCATCACCGATTATGCCCAGGGCCAGCTCGGCGACATCGTGTTCGTCGAAGTGCCGGGCGAGGGCGCATCGGTGACCAAGGGCGGCGAGGCCGCGGTGGTCGAGAGCGTCAAGGCGGCGAGCGATGTGTACTCGCCAGTCAGCGGCACCGTGACCGAAGGCAACCCCGCGCTCGAGGACGATCCCGCGCTGGTCAACACCGCGCCCGAGAGCGACGGCTGGTTCTTCAAGCTGCAGATTGCCGACGCGGGCGAGCTGGACGGGCTGATGGACGAAGGCGCCTACCAAGACTTCGTGTCTCAGCTGTGAGTCCCCGCGAAGGCGGGGACCTCATCGGTCAAGCGCACTGCAAGCCCCCTGAGGCCCCCGCCTTCGCGGGGGCACACGAAAGACAGGAAATAGATGCGCTACCTACCCCTGACTGATGCCGACCGTTCGGCGATGCTTGCGGTGATCGGCGCGGCCGACGTCGATGCGCTGTTCGTCGACGTCCCGGCCGAGGCGCGCCTGTCCGGCCCGATCGAAGGTCTGCCGCTCCACGCCAGCGAGATGGCGGTCGAGCGGCATATGCGGCGATTGAGCAAGAAGAACCTCGCCGCCGGCGACGCGGCGTTCTTTATCGGCGCGGGGGCCTATCGGCACCACGTGCCGGCCTCGGTCGACCACCTGATCCAGCGCGGCGAGTTCCTGACCGCTTACACCCCGTACCAGCCCGAAATAGCGCAGGGCACGCTGCAAATGCTGTTCGAGTTCCAGAGCCAGGTGGCGCGGCTCTATGGCTGCGCGGTGGCCAACGCGAGCATGTACGACGGGTCGACCGCGTGCTGGGAAGCGATCGCGATGGCCGGCCGGGTGACCAAGCGCCGCCGCGTGGTGCTGTCGGGGGCGCTGCATCCGCACTACGTCGAGACCGCGCGGACGATGGCCAAGTTTACCGGCGACCAGATCGCCGGAGCGTTGCCCTCGCTGACGGCGCGGCCCGACAATGCCGGCCTGATTGCGCGGATCGACGACCAGACGAGCTGCGTCGTCGTCCAATATCCCGACATTCTCGGCCGCTTGCCCGATCTCGCCGCGATCGCCGAGGCGGCGCATGCCAAGGGCGCGCTGCTGATCGCGGTCAACACCGAGCCGGTCGCACTGGGCGCGGTCCAGTCGCCGGGCGAGTTGGGCGCCGATATCGTCGTCGGCGAGGGCCAGGCGCTCGGCGTGGGCTTGCAGTTCGGCGGGCCGTATCTCGGGCTGTTCGCGGTGCGCGATGCCAGGCACGTGCGCCAGATGCCGGGGCGGCTATGCGGCGAGACGGTCGATGCCGAGGGCAAGCGCGGCTTCGTGCTGACGCTTTCCACCCGCGAGCAGCACATCCGCCGCGAGAAGGCGACGAGCAACATCTGCACCAATTCAGGCCTCTGCGCGCTGGCGTTCTCGGTCCACATGACGCTGCTGGGCGAGAAGGGCCTGCGCGCGCTGGCGGCGGAAAATCACCGCCTGGCCTGCCTGGCCGCCGACCGGCTCGCCCAGGTGCCGGGGGTTACGGTGCTCAACGACAGCTTCTTCAATGAATTCACTGTCTTGTTACCGGGCGATGCACGGCAGGTGGTGCGCGATCTGGCCCAGAGAAATGTGCTCGCCGGGGTTTCGCTCGGACGGCTTTATCCGGGCGAGGATGCGCTTGCCGGCGGGCTGGTCATCGCGGTCACCGAGACGACCAGCGAGGACGACATCGCAACGCTTGCCGGGGCGCTCGAGGAGGTGCTGGCATGAGCGCGCCGAACCAGAGCGGGTGGAAACCGGCGATGCACAAAGGCGTCAATGAAGCGCTTGATACGGCCACCGGAAACCGCGCGTTGATGCTCGAAGAACCGTTGATCTTCGAGATCGGCACCACCGAGACCACCGGCGTCGATTTCTCACCCCTCCCTTTCAGGGGAGGGGCCGGGGGTGGGGAATGTAACGCCGGCAGCCCCCACCCCAACCCCTCCCCTGAAGGGGAGGGGCTTTCCGACCGCCTCGGCGGCTTCGCGCGCACCGCCCCGATCGGTCTGCCCGGCCTGTCGGAGCCCGAGACCGTCCGCCACTACACCCGCCTCAGCCGACAGAACTATGCGATCGACCTGGGGCTGTTTCCGCTCGGAAGTTGCACGATGAAGCACAATCCGCGGCTCAACGAGAAGGTCGCGCGGATGCCCGGCTTCCTCGACGTGCACCCGCTACAGCCGGTCGACACCGTGCGCGGCGCGCTCGAAGTGATCAACGAGCTGGCGCATTGGCTGATCGCGCTCACCGGCATGCACGGCGTGGCGATGACCCCCAAGGCCGGGGCGCACGGCGAGTTGTGCGGCATCTTGTGCATCCGCGCCGCGCTGGAGGCGCGCGGCGATGCGCGAGAGGTCATCCTGGTGCCTGAAAGCGCGCATGGCACCAACCCGGCGACCGCCGCCTTCGCCGGCTACCGGGTCGAGAACATCCCCGCGACCGCCGCGGGACGGGTCGATCTCGCCGCTTTGACTGCCCGTCTTGGCCCCGATGTCGCCGCGGTGATGATCACCAACCCCAACACCTGCGGGCTGTTCGAGCGCGATATGAAGGCGATCTCCGACGCGGTCCACGCCGCGGGCGGGTTCGTCTATTGCGACGGGGCCAATTTCAACGCCATCGTCGGCAAGGTCCGCCCCGGCGACCTCGGCGTCGACGCGATGCACATCAACCTGCACAAGACCTTCTCCACCCCGCATGGCGGCGGCGGGCCGGGATCGGGCCCGGTGGTGCTGTCGGAGGCGCTGAGCGCGTTCGGGCCGTTGCCTTACACCGCGCGCACCAAGGACGGTATGGTCCACCTGGTCGAAGAGGAGCAGGCGGACGAGTTCGCCCGCGAGCACTTCGGCAAGCCATTGCAGCACTTCGGCCGGATGAGCGCCTTCCACGGCCAGATGGGCATGTTCACCCGCGCGCTGACTTACATCCTCAGCCACGGCGCCGACGGATTGAAGCAGGTGGCGGAAGACGCCGTGCTCAACGCCAACTACCTGCTGCGCAGCCTCGACGACGTGCTCGACGCGCCGTTCGGCGCCAGCGGGCCATGCATGCACGAAGCGCTGTTTTCCGACGCCGGGTTCGGCGATGGCCTGACCACGCTCGACCTCGCCAAGGGAATGATCGACGAAGGATTTCACCCGATGACGATGTATTTCCCGCTGGTGGTCCACGGCGCGATGTTGGTCGAGCCGACCGAGACCGAGAGCAAGGCCGGGCTCGACCAGCTGATCGTCGCGCTGCGCAGCCTGGCGCGGCGAGCCCGTGAAGGGGATCCGAGCCTCAGAACCGCGCCGCACTTCGCGCCGCGCCGGCGGCTCGACGAAACGCTGGCGGCGCGCAAGCCGGTGCTCGCCTGGAACGGGCCCGCCGCCCCGGCGGGGGCGCCGACGCTGAGCGAGCAGGGCGGCAGTTAGGGAAGCGCGGACGATGTGGCAGACGGTATTCGCGGCCACCAACCTGGTGGCGCTGGCGGGGTGGATCGTGCTGCTCGCGATGCCGCGTCGGCCGCTGCCGCTGGCGCTGGTGCTTTACGGCGCGGTCGCGCTGCTGTGCCTGGCCTACGCGGTGATGTTTGCCGGCCTGTTTGGCGGATGGGCGGACCCGGTGGCGAGCGCGGGAGCGCCGCCACCCGACTTGTCGGACTACTCGGTCGCCGGGCTTATGGATTTCTTCCGTTCCGAGGGCGGCGTAGTGCTCGGCTGGACGCACTATCTGGCGTTCGACCTGTTCGTCGGGCTGTGGATCGCCCGCGACGCCGACGGCAAGGGGTTCTCCCGCCTGGTCCAGGCCCCGTTCCTGCTGGCGACGTTTCTGGCCGGTCCGATCGGGCTCATCGCCTGGCTGATCGTGCGCGAGCGGCGGGCGCGGGGCGATGGCGGCTGGTCGCGGAAAGGCAAAACGCCCGCCGGCGGCTAGCGGCACGGCGGCAACACATCTATTTACACATAACTCCTTGACAATTGGCGCCGAGTTGTGTAGATATATGGACATGGAACGGAGCAGCGGCAAGATTGTAAAGCGCGGCTCGAAGCGGAAGGTTTCGAGCTGGTTGGCGGCAAGGGCTCGCACAAGAAGTTCCGCAAAGGCTCGGTCACGGTGATCGTGCCGCATCCGAAGAAGGACCTGCCGGTTGGCACGGCCCGCAACATAGCGAAAATGGCGGGTTGGCTCTAGCCCGCCCGCTCCCCGGCCAAGGAGGGCCAGATGCCCTATTACTACGCTCTCGTGCACAAGGACGAAGACAGCGCTTTCGGTGTTTCATTTCCCGATCTGCCGGGCTGCTTTTCAGCGGCTGACCGGATCGACGATGTGCTTCCCAACGCGGCCGAGGCCTTGGCGTTGTGGTTCGAAGACGAGAGGGAGGTTGCTCCTTCGCGGCTCGACCAGGTGCAGGCATCGGTCGTGACCGATCTCGCCGCGGGCGCCTTCATCATCGCGGTGCCGCGCATTCGAAACGATGTCCGCTCGACCCGCGTCAACGTGTCCCTTGAGCGAGGCGTCCTGGATGCGATCGATGCGGCGGCGGCAGAGCGCTCATTAACCCGGAGTGCGTTTATCGCTCAGGCGGCTCGGAACGAGATCGAGCGGCGCGCTAGATGACAGGACCTTCGCGACTCGCCTCTTCGCAGAGCGTCGGGAGGCCGAACTGACCACGGTCTCGATCCTTTCGCGCAAGCAATCTCATCGGACCGCCGAGTTCGCCGAATATTGGCCCGCCTGATCGGGTCGGGTTAGCGCCGCTTGCGCCCGGAAAGGCAAAACGCCCGCCGGCTGAGCCGACGGGCGTCCTTGCGACCACGGTGGACCCGAAGACTCGTGGCTGAATTGATCAGGTGGCGCGGTCGCCGGCTTCGCCGACCGATTCGACGTCGCGGCCGACGCCCTTGACGGTGTTGCAGGCGGCGGTGGTGAGAGTTATCGCGGCGATACCGAGCGCGAGAATGAGTTTCTTGGCCATGTCCGGTCCTTTGTAAGGTCTGTGCACTGAGTGGTCGGGAGCTAAACGGCCCGGCGGGGCGCGGGTTCCCTATTCGCCAACCAGGGCGCGGGCGCGTTGCAGTGACAGGCTATGCTCGCGCCAGGCGATCAGCAGGCCCGCGCCGACGATCAGTGGCGCGCCGAACCAGGTGCTCGCCGGCGGCAGCAGGCCGAACGCCAGCCACCCGAACAGCGTCGCCCAGGCGAGCGACGAATAGTCCATCACGATCACGCTCGAGACCGCGCCCAGGCGCAACGCGGCGGTGAGCAAAAACTGGCCGAGCAGGCCAAACAGCGCCAGCCCGCCAAGCAGTGTCCATTGATAGAGCGTGTGCGGCGTCATCACGAACGGCATCGCACAGGCCAGAGGGACCACGGTGAACGCGGCAAACCAGAACACGATCGTCATCGGACTTTCGGTGCGCGACAGGTCGCGTATCTGAATCGAGATCACCGCGATCATGAACGCCGCCCCCAGCGCCACCGCGGCGCCGAACAGCGGGATGTCTCCGCTACCCGGCCGGGCGATCACCAGCACCCCGGCGAAACCGAGCAGCACGGCCCCCCAGCGCCACGGCCCGACCTGTTCCCGCAGCACCAACGCCGACAACAGCACCGCCCAGATCGCCGCGGTGAAGTTGAACGTCGTCGCCTCGGCCAGCGGCAGCAGCGTCACCGCGCCGAAGTTCAGGAACATGCCTGCCAGGCCGGTTGCGGCGCGGCCGGCGTGGAGCTTGATCCGCGGGCTGGCCAACGCCGCCAGCTGGCGGCGCGAGGCGAACCACAGCAGCAGGATCGGGATTGTCGGCAGCTGCCGCCAGAACAATGTTTCGGTGAGCGATACGCCCGATTCGGTCACCAGCTTGACGAACACCAGCATGACCGAAAGCACAAACGCCGCGCCCAGCCGGATCAGCAGCGCCAGCAGCGGACGTTGATCGGCGGTCGTTTGGCTCACGCGAAAAGTCCTTAGGCGCACTGGCCGCGCGCGCAACGCATCCCATATTGGCCGGCGTGAAGCTGCCCGATCCCCTGCTGTTCACCAGCGATGCCGAACTATCGATCTTCGCGGGCGCGGCGGTGCTGCTGCTCGCGGCACTGACGCGCTTCGCCGAAGCGCGCCGGATCAGACGGGCGCGCATCGACCGGGTGGGATGGGTGCCGTGGACCGGCCTGTTCCTGGTATTGTCGGTAGTCGGCGTGACGCTGATCGGGCTGGGCGTGATCGGCCTCGTCAAAGGCTAGAGGCAGGCTTCACTTCGACGCCTCGGCGTCGCCAGCGCGAACGCGCGCCGACCGGTTAGGCCGAGCCCAGCGGTGCGGATGGGAACCCATCAAAGTAATACTTTGATGGGACCCGGGATGCACCGCGCCCGGCGCTTGAGGGCGCCTGTCTCCTTAGAGGCAGGCTTCCAGATACGCCTGGTCGAAACCGAACATCCGCGCCTTCTCGAGCGTGTAGGGGCGCAGGCCCGAGCTGCGGAATTCGCCCAGAATCTTGCCGTCCTCGCCCTCGTCGAGATACTCGAACTTGAACAATTCCTGGGTGACGATCACGTCGCCCTCCATGCCGATCACCTCGGTGATGCCCGTGGTGCGGCGGCTGCCGTCGCGCAGGCGCTTGACCTGGACGATGAGGTCCACGCTCTCGGCGATCTGGCGGCTGATGGCTTCCTTGGGAATCTTGATGTCGCCCATCAGGATCATGTTTTCCATCCGGCCGAGGCATTCGCGCGCACTGTTGGCGTGAAGCGTGCACATCGAACCGTCGTGGCCGGTGTTCATCGCCGCGAGCAGATCGAACGCTTCGGCGCCGCGGATTTCGCCCAGGATGATCCGGTCGGGGCGCATGCGCAGGGCGTTCTTGACCAGGTCGCCGATGGTGATCGCGCCTTGCCCCTCAAGGTTGGGCGGGCGGGTTTCGAGCGGCAGCCAGTGCGGCTGTTGCAGCCGAAGTTCGGCGGCATCCTCGATCGTCAGCACGCGTTCGCCCGGGTCGATCATCTTCGACAAAGCGTTGAGCATGGTCGTCTTGCCCGAGCCGGTGCCGCCCGAGATGACCACGTTCATCCGGCACGCGCCGGCGATCTTGAGCGCGGTCGCCATCTTGTCGCTCATGCTGCCGAAGTCGCGCAGCATGTCGATGGTGATCGGTTTTTCGGAGAATTTGCGGATCGAGATCGCGGTGCCGCGCAAGGACAGCGGCGGGACGATGACGTTGACGCGGCTGCCGTCCTTGAGCCGGGCGTCGGCCAGCGGCGTGGTCTGATCGACGCGCCGGCCGACCTGGTTGACGATCCGCTGGGCGATCTGGAACAGGTGCTGTTCGTCGCGGAACCGGATCGGCGCGATCATCAGCTTGCCCTTGCGCTCGACGTAAGTCTGGTCGGGGCCGTTGACCATGATGTCCGAAATATCGGGATCGTTGAGCAGCTCTTCCAATGGGCCGAAGCCGAGCAGTTCGTCGATCAGCACCTTTTCCAGCGCGAACTGCTCGCGCCGGTTGAGGGTGACCTTGAGCTCGGCGAGCACTTCCAGGATGATCGGGCGGAATTCTTCGGACAGTTCGTCCTTGGTCAGCGTGGCCGCGGCTTCGGGATCGACCCGCTCGAGCAGGCGCGGGAGCACCTGTTCCTTGATCTTGTGGACGCTCGCTTCGAACCCGCCGACTTGCAAACTGGAATCGTGGATCGCGTTGGCGCGGTCCGCCAGGCGGGTCATCGCGTCGCCCTTGTTGGGGGCGCTCGAATCTGTCGCGAACGGATCGTCCTCGCCGGGGAGCGGCGGGAACTGGTCGCCGCCGGGCACCGGAGCGGCCTGCGCGGAAGACATTCCGCCGCCCTTCATCGGGCGGGCGACGCCGAACGACGGGCGCGCTCCTGGACCAGTCCCTCCTCCGGGCCCGTTCCTCCGTCCGAAAGCGCTCATTCAAAGACCCCCAGGGCGTTCGTTAGTCGTGCAGCGCACAGGCATGGCCTCTCGAAACGAAAGGGCCTTTGCGAAAGGTGGTGAATAGTCAGGAAAGCTTATTTTTTCCCTAAGGTAGCGTTGCGGCGCCCAGCCGCGTGAACGGCCGCCGGCCGGGTACGCAGGGCGGCAGCGAGATCCGCCGTTTGGGCGCGCCCGGTCCGATCACGTAAATGTAGAACGGCTGCCCGCCGTATCCGCGCGGAATGAATTCGAGCGGCTGCAGCACTTCCTCCGGCACGTTCCCGAAGCGGATGTCGCTGAGCAGGTAGCCGCGGCCATGCTCCGCGATCTCGCGCCGGAAATAACGCGTGATCTTTCTGGTGTTCGTCAGCTTGCTGTGGTGGTCCCACCGCACGAAGCTCTGCAGGCAGCGCTTCTCGGTCCGTTCGAAGTCGATTCCCGAGTGCGCGGAAACGCCCTGCGCGCGCGAGACCGGGAACACCACCCAATGCTCGTCCCGCAGGCCAAGCTGCTCGATGCGCTGAGCGACTTGGGGCGCCCGGTCGAATGGCCAGGCCAGGCTGAGCAAGCCGGTGAGCAGGCCGCAGGCGGCGGCGATCGCGATCCACAGGCGGAAGCCCGGGCGCGGGGCCTCGCCCGCCGCGCGCAGCCGCCAGGTAACCAGGATCAGCATCAGCGCGATGACCATCAGATGGCGGGCCGACAGGCGGTACACCGTCAGCGAGAAGACGAACGTCAGCGCGATCAGGCCGATCACCAGGAACCGCGACAAGCGGTCGCGGTCGGTGAGGCGCCAGCCGAGGTAGATGAACCCGACCCAGCCCCACGAGACGATCAGGAAGAACGGATAATCGTTCCACTGCGGAAAAGTCATGCCTTGCAGGGGGACGAGCAGGTTGCCATGGTCGAGGCCCAGAAGGCCAGCTCGACCAGCGGATTGCCGCTGGCGATGGCGGGTTCGGCATCGACCGCCGGGATGACCGACCACGCCGCCAGCAGGCCCGACACCACCCACAGCGCGACTCCCGGCCGCCACAGATCGCGCTCGCGCAGCTTCATCGCGGCAAGGCCCACCGAGACCACGCCGAACAGGAAATCGCACATCGGCAAGACGGCGATGGCGATCCACACCGCGCGGCTGCGCCACAACGCCATGGCCGCGAACATCGCCGCACCCCCGAGGCTGAGGCTGCGCGAGATCGTCAGGTATTCGAACAGGACGAACTGGCTGGCGGCGATCAGCAGCCGCTCGATCCGGTTGAACGGGCTGGCGAACAGGACCGCCCCCTGCATGGCAATCGCGCACAGCGCGGCCGCGACCGGTAGCGTCCATAACGGGTCCATGAGGTACGCCAGACCGCGCAGGAGCAGATACCACAGCGGGGGATGGCCCTCGTAAGCAAGCCATTGCGCCATCGTCGCAAGATCGGGCGCCTCGACCGCGATTTGCAGCGCCTGATACTCGTCGAGCCACGGTTGATGCGTGAAGATCAGCAGGAACTGGAAGCCCAGCAGCGCCGCGACCGCGAGTGGCCACAACCGGTTCGACTGGAGCGCGGTGTTGCATGCGGCCAGCCGGGCGCTCGTCCACGCACGCGTCTGGCGGAGCGGCCGCGCCCGCTCGATCCGTTCCGCAAGACTGCTCAAAGCTGCTTCCCCCGCCACCCCGTGCCGCGAGTATAGGGGACATGGTTACCAAGCGGTAAACCATATCGTGCAGAGCATGCCCGCGCTTCAAGGACCTGGCGGCGGGCGGCGAGCCTGAGGGGCGCCGCCGGCGAAAAAACACTACTGCAATTTGACCGCCATTCGGCCAGACCGCCCGCATGAGCCAGCGTGAGACGTCCAGGCCCGAGCCCTTCCACGCGCTTCGCGGTGCGATGTTGACCGCAGCGGTAATGCTGGTCGCGCTGCTGCTGATGGCGAACATGCAAACGCGCGACGTGTTCCCGACGTATTACCTGGAACGGCAGGACCGCCCGGTCGCGTATCTGGCGCTGGTCGTGTTCGCGGCCGCGTGGGTGTGGCCGGGTGGCGGGGGCCGGCGCTTGCCGCCCAGGCTCGTCGGCGCGTTCGGCCGCGTTTCGATGGGTGTGCGGGTCGCGGCAATCGGCGCGCTGCTGCTCGCCGTGTGCCTGGTCGGCCACTACACCGTGATGTGGGGTTATGCGTTCAGCCGCGACGAGCAGATGGTCCTGTTCGACGCCGAGATATTCGCGCGCGGACGCTTCGCGGAGCGCATTCCCGAATGGTGGGCGCCGCTGCACCGCGCGCTCAACGTCCACTACATGCTGCTTGCCGCCATCGGCACGGGCTGGGCGTCGAACTACCTGCCGGTCAACGCCGGTCTCCATATGATCGCCGGCAAGCTGGCGACCCCGTGGCTGGCAAATCCCTTCCTCACGGTCGTCGGCCTCGTCGCAACCTGGCGCGTCGCGCGCCGCATCCTGCCCGGCGACAACGAGAGCCAGTTCGTGGCGATCGTCCTTTATGCCACCAGCACCCAGGTGCTGGCGCTGGGGATGACCAGCTACGCTATGACCGGGCACCTGACGCTCAACATGGTGTGGCTGGCCCTGTTCCTGCACGGCCGGTGGTACGCGCACGTGGCGGCGCTGGCGGTCGGCGTGCTGGCGACCGGGCTGCACCAGTTGCCGTTCCACCCGCTGTTCGCCGGACCGGTGCTGTTGTTCTGCCTGGTTCTGCGGCGGCGCTGGGCGTGGTCGTTGTTCTATGCCATCGGCTATGCCGCCGCGCTGCTGTTCTGGGTCCGCTATTCACTTATTCCGCTTGGTGAGCTTGGGGTGGCGGCGCGCTCCGCGGACGCCGATCGCACCCTTTTCCTGCGCATGATGTGGGCGGTCCAGGACATTTCGTGGCAGTACCTGTGGACCCAGGCGTGCAACCTGCTGCGGTTCGTCGCCTGGCAAAACCTGCTGTTCCTGCCGCTGTTCGTGGTCGGGGTGCGCGAAGCAGTTCGGCGGCGCGATCCGCTGCTGCTGGCGCTGGCCGTTGCGGTGATCGGCTTCATGCTCTTCCGGCTCGTGTTCCGTCCGTACCAGGGCCATGGCTGGGGCTATCGCTACATCCACGGCTTCATGGGGGCCGGGTGCTTGCTGGCGGCGATCGGCTGGAGGAGTTTGCGCGACCGCCAACAAATCGCGGTGCGCCATTTTGCCGCGGCCACCGCCGCAACCCTGCTCGTGGCGACGCCGTGGCTGCTGTGGCAGGCGCACCATTTTTCCGGGCTCTATGCGCAAACCGACCGGGCGATCGCCGCGACCGATGCCGATTTCGTGATCGTCGATGAATACGCGCCAGTGTTCACCGGCGATCTCGTGTTCAACCCGCCGTATCTCGACCGCCGGCCGATCCGGTTGCTGGCGGGCCATATCGGCCCACGCGAACTGGAGCGGCTGTGCGCGCGCGGTTCGCTCGCGTTCGTCGATGCCGAAGATCTGGCGCCGATCGCCACCGAATTCGGCATGGCGCCGGCCGCCGATGGTGGGCGCGTGCCGCCGGTGCGCCGCGCGGCCGAGGCCCACGGCTGTACCATCGAGCCGCTCGCGCCGATCCGCTGACCGATCGGTCGCGGCAACCGCTGGCGCCGGCCCGGCAACTCACTTAGGAGCCGCCGCGATGACCGGCCCGCGCCCTCACCATTCCGAACAGAGCGGGCTGCTGCTCGCGCTCGCCGGGTTCATCCTGCTTTCGCTCGGCGACGCCGTGGTCAAGTCTATGTCCGCCGACTGGGCGCCGACCGCGATCGCCACCTTGCGCCATACGCTGGGCGCGGTCGGCCTTTCCGCCATGTTGCTCGCCCGCGAAGGCAGCGCCGCCTTCGCGATGCCGCGGCCGGGTCTGCAGCTGATGCGCGGGACGGCGGTCGGGGTGGCGACGATTGCGTTCTTCGCGGCGCTGCTGCTGATGCCGCTGGCCGAGGCGACCACGATCGTCTTCGCCAGCCCGATCATCACCGCCCTGCTCGCGCCGATATTCCTTGGTGAGCGCGCGACCTGGGCGAGCTGGATCGCGGCGGCGATGGCGTTCGTCGGCGTGGCCATCGTTCTGCGGCCCAATCTTGGAGAACTGGGCGCGGCGGCGCTCCTGCCGCTGCTGGCCGCGATTGCGATGAGCGTGTTGTTCATGGGCAACCGCGCGGTTGCCGGCGTGGCCAGTGCGCTGGCGATGCAGGCGTTCGTCGCGCTGTGCGCGCTGCCGGTCATGCTGGCCGCGACCGTGCTCGGCCACCTGTCCGGGGTCGAGGCGCTGACCGTCGGCGTCCCGTCGATGGCTGTCGTGGTCAAGTGCGCGGTGGTCGCCTGCACCGCCAGCAGCGGGCACTGGCTGATCTATCTCGGCACCACGCGCGCCGGAGCCTCGAGCGTGGCGCCGATGACCTACGTCCAGCTGATTGTCGCCGTAGGGCTCGGCTGGCTGTGGTTCGGCGACCGGCCCGACGCTGTGGCAATGGCCGGCGCGGCGGTGATCGTTTGCGCGGGGCTGATCCTGTGGCGCGCCGGGATCTCCAAACCGCCAGAAATCGCTGGACGCTGATATCATGATATGATATCGCGATATCATGACCCGGATACTCGCAGACCTGCCGGACGAAGATATCAAATGGCTCGACGCTCGCGCGGAAGAGCAGGGCAAGTCGCGCGCGTCGGTGCTGCGCGAGGCAGTCGCGACCTACAAGGCGCAGTCGCCCGCATCCGGGACCAAGGATTGGATCGAGCGCGGCGCCGGGTACTGGAAGGGTCGCACGGATATCGGCGATCCGATCGAATACCAGCGGTCGATGCGCGAGGATCGCACCCCCTACGAAGATTTGTAGTCGCGTGTCGGATCCGTTCTTCGACACCAATATTCTGATCGATTGGCTCAACGACGATGCAAACGCCATCGCCGAGCTTTCGCGCTATTCGCGTCATCGGCTCAGCCGGATCGTCTGGACTGAGATCCTCGCCGGAGAATCGCTCGAAACCCGCGACAGGGTTCGCGAAATCATCTCGCCCTTCGACGTGGTGGAAATCGACGCGCGGATCGCAACGGCCGCCGCCGACATCCGCCACCGCTCGCGCATGAAACTGATGGACGCCTATATCCTCGCCACGGCCCAGGTGAACGGTGCGATCCTGATTACCCGGAACACCAAGGATTTTCCGGCCAACCTGCCGGGCATCCGTGTCCCTTACGTGCTCTAGCTAAGGCAATACTCGACATGTGTGGAATCATCGGCATCGTCGGCAGACAAGAAGTGGCGGACCGCCTGGTCGACGGCCTGAAGCGGATGGAATACCGCGGCTACGACAGCGCGGGGGTGTGCACGGTGCATGGCGGCGCGCTCGTCCGCCGCCGGGCCGAAGGCAAGCTCGCCAACCTGGTCAGGGAACTCGCCGCGCATCCCGCCGCGGGCACGATCGGCATCGCCCATACCCGCTGGGCGACGCACGGCGCGCCGACCGCGCACAACGCGCATCCCCACGCCACCGCACATGTCGCGCTGGTGCACAACGGCATCATCGAGAATTTCAAGCCGCTGCGCGACGAACTGCTGGCGGACGGCCGGACGCTCGAGAGCGAGACCGACAGCGAGATCGTGGCGCATCTGATCAGCCGCGAGGTCGAGCACGGCGCTTCGCCCGAAGACGCGGTCAGGGCGGTGCTGCCGCGGCTGCGCGGCGCGTTCGCGCTGGCGATCGCCTTCCGCGACCGGCCCGACATGCTGATCGGCGCGCGCCTCGGCTCACCGCTGGTGGTGGGTTATGGCGCCGGAGACAACCAGGGAGAAACATACCTCGGGTCCGATGCGCTCGCGCTGGCCCCGCTGACCCAGCAGATCGCCTATCTCGACGAGGGCGACTGGGTCGTCATCACCCGCGACGGGACGCAGATCTATGACGCGGCGAACGAGTCGGTCGAGCGGGCGGTGACCACCTCGGGGGCCTCGGCCGCGGCGGTCGAGAAGGGCAATTACCGCCATTACATGCAGAAGGAGATCTTCGAGCAGCCGACCGTCGTCGCGCAGACGCTGAAGAGCTATATCCACCAGGTCGACAACACCGTGGCGCTGCCACAGATCGACTTCGACCTGTCCGCCGTCCGCCGGGTGACGATCGTCGCCTGCGGCACCTCGTTCTATGCCGGGATGGTCGCCAAGTACTGGTTCGAAGCCTTTGCCCGGGTCCCGGTCGACATCGATTTCGCATCCGAGTTCCGGTATCGCGAGCCGGTGCTCGAAGACGGCGGCCTGTCGCTGTTCATCTCGCAGAGCGGGGAGACCGCCGACACGCTCGCGGCGCTGCGCTATTGCAAGGCCGCCGGCCAGACGATCGCGGTGGTGGTCAACGTCCCGACCAGCTCGATGGCTCGCGAGGCCGACCTGCTGCTGCCGACACATGCGGGGCCGGAAATCGGCGTCGCCAGCACCAAGGCCTTCACCTGCCAGCTCGCCGTGCTCGCCGCGCTGGCGGCGCACCTCGCGGTCAAGAAAGGCCGGATGGACCGCGCGGAGGAGCAGGAGGTCGTGCGCCATCTGCTCGAGGCGCCGGCCGCATTGAACGCCGCGCTCGACCACGACGACGATATCGCGGCGATGGCGCACCTGATCGCGCCGGCGCGTGACGTGCTCTACCTGGGGCGCGGTCCGGACTATCCACTGGCGCTCGAAGGTGCGCTGAAACTGAAGGAAATCAGCTACATTCACGCCGAAGGTTATGCCAGCGGCGAGATGAAGCACGGCCCGATCGCGCTGATCGACGAGGCGGTGCCGGTGATCGTCCTGGCGCCTTCGGGGCCGCTGTTCGAAAAGACCGTCTCCAACATGCAGGAAGTCCGCGCCCGCGGCGGCAAGATCGTGCTGATCAGCGACGAGGATGGCCTGGCCGAGGCGGGCGAGGGGTGCCTGGCGACGATCCAGATGCCCAAGGTCCACCCGCTGATCGCGCCGCTGGTCTATGCCGTGCCGGTGCAGCTGCTGGCCTACCACGTCGCCTGCGCCAAAGGCACCGACGTCGACCAACCGCGCAACCTGGCCAAGTCGGTCACGGTGGAGTAAAAAATGCTTGGTTCAATACCTGCTCAGTGGGCCGAGCCTATTGGCTTAATCATAGTCGTATTCGGGTCGATCCTGCTGCTCTATCCGCTCGTTTGGCGTCTAACAATCAAACAGCTATCTGCCGCTTTGAGAGCACTTGATGTGGCTAAGGAGATGCCGGACCTTGCTGCCAAACTCGACGACCTGGGCGCGAAGTTCGTGAATCTGCGGTCACAGATATCTCAGTTCGAAGAAAAGCTACCAGATACCTCTGCTTGGCTCGACAGGTTTGAGCAGTTGACGCGACTCTCGACTGACCTGCAAAAGCAACTAGATAACTTACAAAACACGCCCAGCGGAGACGTGAGCGTCCAGATTATTGGCAGCGTAGACAACGAAGATTTGCGCGATCACATTAGCGACGCGTGGTGGAAGATTAAAGAAACGATTGAATCGAAGATTAACTCCATGGATGGACGTAAGAAGCGAAAATATAATGGCCTGACTCGGTATACATATGATGAGGTAGGTCCTTTGTTGGTCAGAGATGGGATCCTCAATCGCGAACAGGGTAGCGCGTTAGCTCAAGCTGACACGACCTACCGGTCCCTTCGCAATCGACGTCTTCCTGTTGATGTTCAAATCTGCGAGAAATTCGACCAGTGGCTGCAGACCGTTGAAGGATATCAAGCCGCATGAGGCTGGTCGGCGGCTGCCACTGCGGCGCGGTGCGGTTTTCGGTGGACGTGGCCGAACCGGTCGAGCTGACCGATTGCAACTGCTCGATCTGCATCAGGACCGGCTACCTGCACCTGATTGTGAGCGACGACGCGTTCCGGCTGGAACGGGGCGAGGATGCCGTGTCCAGTTACCGCTTTAACACCGGCGCGGCCGAGCATCTGTTCTGCAACACGTGCGGAATCAAGGGCTTCTACCGCCCGCGTTCGCATCCCGACGGCTGGAGCGTCAACTGGCGCTGCGTCGATCCCGGCCACGGTATCGCGCCCGCCATCAGACCGTTCGACGGCCAGCATTGGGAAGCGGCCCGGCCAGGCCTTGATGGTTAATTTCGGATTGCCTCCGGATAGTCGGATTCTCTTTTCCTACCCGCAGTTTACCCGCCCATAACCTTTGTCCCGGTAACGGCGCGGGGTGAGCGATCGCCAAAATTCTGCGCCCGATATCCAGGGGGACATACCGCTGCTCGCCATTCTGGGCCTCCAGGACCCGGAAGGCAGCGACTGGAGTCGCCTGCGCGGCCTGCAGCACGCGCAGGCGGTGCGCACGTCGCGGCCGCGGATCGCCGTCCACGGCGCGTGCGCGGTCCTGGCGATGTGGCTGTTTGCGGGCAAGGCGCCGTGGTGGCTGCTGCTCGCCTTCGCCGCCGTGCTGGCCGGGTCGTTTCTGTTCACGCTCCGCTCGGACTGGAGTCTGGGGACTGGCGACCGGCTGCGCCTCGGGCGGGAGGAGATCAATCTCAAGGCCCGCGCCACCTGCGCGGTTGCTGCCAGTTGGTGCATCCCGCTGCTCGGATTTGGCCCCTTCGGGGGCGATGGCGAACGCGCCGGCATCGGCTTCCTGATCGCGATCCTGGTGGTCGGATCATCGCTCGCGCTGGGCGCCGCGCCTCTCTCGACAGTTATCTTCGGCGCGGTCACGGGTCTCGCCGCGTTCGTTGCATTCGTGCTGTTCGGCCAATACGCGCTGGCGGCCGCGGTCGTATTGCTCCTGGTAGTCGTGGCCCTGGGACTGGATTCGGTCACCCGGGCGCACCTTTCCGCCTGCCTTGCCGAAGCCGGCGTCGCCGAACAGGGCGAGGTGGTCTCGCTGCTGCTGCGCGAGTTCGAGGAGAACCAGGCCGACTGGCTGTGGCAGATCGATACCAACCGCACGGTCCGCGGCGCCTCCCCGCGGTTCGCCTTCGCGCTCGGCAAGCCGGTCGAGGAAGTCGAGGGCAAGGCGTTCCTCGAGCTGATCTCGGGCGAGGCGTGGGCGACCGGGCAATTCCCCGCCTCGCTCCACGATCTCGCCGAGCGGCTGAAACGGCGCGAGAGCTTCTCCAACCTGCTGGTCAAGGTCGCGATCGGGCGCGAGCACCGCTGGTGGGAGCTGTCGGGCACCCCGATGCTCGACGACAACGGCGCGTACCTCGGCGTTCGCGGGGTCGGCTCGGACGTCACCGAACAGCGCGAATCGAGCGAGAAGATCGCCTACCTCGCGCGCTACGACACACTGACGGGTCTACCCAACCGCCTGATGCTGACCGAGGGGCTGGGCGACGCGCTGCGCTATGCCGAGCAGTGGCGCACGCGCTGCGCCTTCCTGATGATCGACCTCGACCGCTTCAAGTCGGTCAACGATTCGCTCGGCCACCTGGTCGGCGACAAGCTGCTGGCGCAGGTCTCGGCCCGGCTCAAGGCGCTGATGAGCGAGAACGAGAGCTGCGGACGCCTGGGCGGCGACGAATTCGCCATCGTCATCCGCGACGCCTCCGACCGCGGCTGCATCGAACGGGTGGCGAGAAGCGTCGTCGCCAAGCTTTCGCAGCCGTACGAAGTCGACAACCACACGCTCTACGTCGGCGCCTCGGTCGGATCGGCGATCGGCCCGCGCGACGGCAAGACCGTCGAGGAGCTGATGCGCAACGCCGACCTCGCGCTGTACCGGGCGAAGGACGACGGCGGCAACGAGCATCGTAACTACGAGCCGGCGCTGCACGCCAATGCCGAGGAGCGCCGCCAGCTCGAATTCGCGCTGCGGCAGGCGCTGGAAAAGCGCGAGCTCGAACTCAACTACCAGCCGGTGGTCGACGCCAATTCGGAAACCGTCGTCAGCTTCGAAGCGCTGATTCGGTGGAACAGCGCCGAGCACGGGCCGATCAGCCCGGTCAAGTTCGTGCCGATCGCCGAAGACACCCGGCTGATCGTACCGATCGGCACCTGGGTGCTCGAGCAGGCCTGCCGCGAGGCGACCCGCTGGCCCGAGCATATCCGCATCGCGGTCAACGTCTCACCCGAGCAGCTGTTCGAGCCGGACTTCGCGACCACGGTGGTGCGGGCGCTCACCGCCAGCGGGCTCGAAGCCAGCCGGCTCGAACTCGAGGTGACCGAGAGCATCTTCCTGCGCGACGCCAGTATCGCGCGCGCCTCGCTCGAGCAGGTCATGGCGCTGGGCTGCACCGTGGCGCTCGACGACTTCGGCACCGGCTATTCTTCGCTCGGCTACCTGCGCAAGATCCTGTTCTCGACCATTAAGGTCGACCGCAGCTTCGTCCAGGGCGCGGCGCAAGGCAGCAAGGAAAGCCTGGCGATCATCCGCGCGGTGGTGGCGATGGCCGACAGCCTGGAAATGACGACCACCGCCGAGGGCGTCGAAAGCGCCGAGGAGGCGGAGATGATCCGCAAACTCGGCTGCACCAAGATCCAGGGCTACTATTTCGGCCGGCCGATGCGCGCCGAGGACGCGCTGCAGCTGTTCCGCCGGCGGGCCGCAGTGGTGCCGCCCCAGCGCCTCAGCGCCTAGGCCCGAGTCTCTAGGCCGCCACCAGAGCCCCTACCGCGCTTTCGAACAGCAAGCGCCCGTCGCACCCACCCAGTTCCGGCTCGATCGCGCGTTCGGGATGCGGCATCATGCCGAGCACGTTGCCGGCCGGATTGAGGATGCCGGCGATCCGCCGCTGCGACCCGTTGATCTCCTCGGCATAGCGGAACGCCACGCGCCCTTCGCCCTCCAGCCGTTCGAGCGTGTTCGCATCGGCGAAATAATTGCCGTCGTGGTGCGCCACCGGCAGACTGATCGTGCTGCCGGACTCATACGCCGCGGTGAACAGCGACTGGCCGTTCTCGACCGTCAACGTCGCGTCCCGGCAGGTGAAGGTCACTTGCGCGTTGCGCATCAGCGCCCCGGGCAGCAGGCCCGCTTCGGTGAGCACTTGGAACCCGTTGCACACGCCCAGCACCGGCACCCCGCGTGCTGCCGCGTCGACGACCGCGCGCATCACCGGGCTGCGGCTGGCGATCGCCCCGCAGCGCAAGTAGTCGCCGTAGGAAAACCCGCCCGGCACGGCGATGAAGTCCAGCCGTTCGGGCAGTTCGGCGTCGCCGTGCCACACCCGCAGCGCCGGTTCGCCCGAGACTTTCTCCAGCGCCACCGCCAGGTCGCGGTCGCAGTTGGACCCGGGAAAGGTGATCACCGCGCCGCGGAACGCCATCACGCGGTCTCCAGTTTCTCGATGCGGTAGTTTTCGATCACCATGTTGGCCAGCAGCTTGCGGCACATCTCGTCGAGCGCCGCGTCGCTGGTGCCTTCGGCGACGTCGAGTTCGATCAGCCGGCCGACGCGCACGTCATCCACCTGGGTGAAGCCGAGCCCCTCGAGTGCGTGGTGAACCGCGCGGCCCTGCGGATCGAGCACGCCGGGCTTGAGGTTGACGTGGACGCGGACTTTCATGGCGGCGGCCCTAATTTGGCTAGCGGGGACGCGCGCAGCCTATGGCGAAGCCGGCGCGGCGCGACAAGAGCTAGCTGGCGCTGTCCCCGGCCGGCCGGGCGACCACCTCGACCGCCGCATCGGGCGCCAGGAAGCGCGCCGCGGCGATCTGGAGATCGGCGGGCGTGACGCTTTCGAGCAGCGCGCGCGTCGCCAGGAACCGGTCGATCCGCCCAGCTTCGGTCTGCGCCCGCGCGGCGAGGCGCATCCACCCGCCGTTGGTCTTGAGCGCGTTGTCGTAAGCCTCCAGCAGCGGCCGCCGGGCGCGGTCGAGCGTGTCGGCGCTGACCGGCGCCGCGCCGAGCCGCTCGATCACCGCCCGCAATGCCGCACGGGTGGCGTCGATATCGGCGACGTCGACCGAGGCGGCGAGCGAAAACGTGCCGTATCCGCGCCAGACGTCCGACGGCGCGCTCGACGCCGAGGGCGAATAGGCCTTGCCCAGCCGCTCGCGCAGCTCATCGGTCAGCTCGAGCCGGACGACGCGTTCGAGCAGCTCGAGCCGCTGGACCTCGGCCAGGTCGGTGTCGTCGATCGTCGGCCAAGTCCACTGCAGCAGCGCCTGGTCGGCCTCGCCGGTGTGCACGATCGTGCGCGCCGAACGATCGGCGGTGAACGTGCGGACACGCGCGTCCTCACGGCGCACGAAGTCGGCCTCGCGCGCCGGCAGCGCGCCGAGCGTGCGGGCGACAACTGCGATGACCGCGTCCTGGTCGATGTCGCCGACCAGCGCCAATTCGATCGCGCCGCTCGCCAGCCGATCGCCGATCGCATCGCGCAAGCTCGCGAAGCCCAGCCGCTGATAGGCGGCTTCGGGTTGGAGGGTGAAGCGCGGGTCGGCGTCGGACAGGATGCCGCCGAGCGCGGCTCCCAGGGCGCTGCCGGGAGTGGCGTTTATGCGCTTGAACAGGTTGGCCATGTCGCGCCGGAACCGCACTTCACCCTCGCGCCGGTAACCCGGATCGGTCAGGCCGGCGGCCAGCAGCTGCAACTGCAATTCGAGGTCGCGCGGGGTGGTCGCGCCCGCGCTGACGAAAGTGTCGCCCGCCGCGCCCAGGTTGAAACTGACCGTGCGCCCCGCGAGCAGCGTCTCGAGTTCGTCCTGCGAATGCTTGCCGAGCCCGCCGCCGGGCAGGCTGCCGACCATCGCGGTGGCCAGCGGAGCCTCGCGCGTGGCGAGCAGCGACCCGCCGTCGAGATTGAGCTGGAAGCGCACCCGGTCGGCCTCGAGCGCGGTCTGCTTGAGGTTGAGCCTGACGCCGTTGGTGAAGAGTACCGTGCGGATGCCGGTGCGCGGCTCGACCGTGTCGGACACGACCGCGCCGGGCGCGCCGAAGTCGCTGTAGGCGAAGGTCCCGGCGGCCAGCTTGTCGGGCGCCGCGACGGTCTCGGCCATCGCCGCGTCCCATGCGGTGCGCAGCGCCCCCTCGCCGCCTTCGGGTGCGGTGCGCCCCTGGAAGCGGATCAGCGGATCGTCGAGCGGGGCGGCGTCGGCCGTGAGCGCCGCCAGCACCGCTTCGGCGGTGATCGTGGGCGCGAACGCCTCGAATCGCGTCAGCGCGCTTTGCGGGGTGGAAGGCACGACATCGTCCTCGATCAGCTGCTCGGCCGCGCCCGTCAGCGCGGCGTTGCTGCGCGTATCGGCCGAGCGGGCGGCATTTTCCTGCGCGGTGCGGGTGCGGACGACCTGTTCGGCGATCTCCGCATCGGAGAATCCGTAAGCCAGCGCCCGGCGCCATTCGCGCATCGCCGCGGCGAGCCCTTCGCGCCACTTGCCGTCGAGCGCGTCGACGATGAAGTTGGTCGTGCGCCCGCTTTCGAACACCTCGCCGGTGCCGAAGCCCGCGCCGCGATAGGGCGCGTCGGCGCTGCGGGCGAGCGCTTCGAGCCGGCGGTTGACCGCGGCATAGCCGATCGCCTCGAGCAGGTTGGTGCGGCGCTGGGCGATGGTGTCGGGCTCGTCCCGCCACGGCGAAAAACGCGTGACCGCGACGCGCTCGCTCAAGGCCGGATCGAGGTAGATGTCGGTCAATCCGCGGCGCGCCAGGTCGAGCGGGCCGGTTTCGGGCTCAGGCGGGGCGGGCGGACCCGACCAGTCGGCGAAGCGCGCGCGGATGTCCGCCTCGACCTTGGCAACGTCGATGTCGCCTATCACGATCAGCACCGCGTTCGAAGGGACATAGGCCCGGCGATAGAACGCGCCGATCCGCGCCGCATCGGCCGCTTTCAAGGTCGCCTCGGTCCCGATCGGCAGCCGCGCGGCGTAGCGCGCGCCGGGCGAGGTGAACGCCCACTGGTCCTCGGTCTCCTTGAGCCCGTAGTTCGTGCGGTCACGCTTCTCGGCGAGGACCACCCCGCGCTCGCGCTCGATCGCTTCGGGCGACAGCGTCAGCTCGCTCGCGGTCTCGCGCATCAGCATCAGCGCGGTGTCGATCAGCTTGGGGTCGGACCGCGGCAGATCGAGCTTGTAGGTCGTCGTCTCGAACCCGGTCGAGGCGTTGGTGTCGGCGCCGAACGCCAGCCCTTCGCGCTCGAGCAGCTTGATCATCTCGCCCTCGGGCACACGGGTCGAACCGTTGAACGCCATGTGCTCGAGGAAATGCGCCAGCCCGCGCTCCTCGTCGCGCTCCTCGAGCGATCCCGAGCCGATCCGCAGGCGCACCAGCACGGTGGCCTCGGGGGTGTGGTTCTCGCGCAGGACGTAGCGCATGCCGTTGGATAGCTGGCCGAAGGTGAACCCCGGATCGACCGGGATGTCGCTCGCCTCGAATGCCCAGGCGGGCGCATTCGGCGGCGTTTCCTCGGCCAGCGCGGGAACGGCGGCCAGGGCGGCAAACGGCAGCAGGATCAGGTGCTTCATGCGCGGCTCCTTGCCGCCCTGCGATGAACGGGGCAACAACGGCGCGCATGAAGCTCGACCTCGTTTACAATCCTGCAGCGGGCAGCTTCCGGCAGGACCGCCTCGACCGGCTGGTGCGCGCATTCGAGGTGCGCGGGGCGGAGGTCACGACGCGCCCCACCAGCCGTGAAGGCTTCCGCCTGTCGGGAGAGGCGGACCTCGTCTGCGTGCACGGCGGCGACGGCACCTTGCGCGACGCGGTGCAGGCGCTCGGCAACCGCGCCGGCGACATTCCGCTGTGCATCGCGCCCGCCGGGACGATCAACCTTGTCGCCCGCGAGCTGGGCTATGCCCGCGATCCGCAGGCGCTGGCGGACCAGGTCATGGCGGCCTGGGCGCGCGGGCCCGGGCGCTGGGTGCGCGCGCCGCTGTACCGGCTCGGCGAGCTGCCGGTGGTCTCGTGCCTGTCGATCGGGCCGGACAGCCACGCGGTGGCGCATGTCTCGGGCGCGCTCAAGCGGAGGATCGGGCGCCTGGCCTATGTCGTCGCCATGCTGCGGGTGATGCGCGCCTGGCCGAGTTCAACGATGACCGTGTCGGGCGAACTGGTCGACGGCACGCCGTTCGCCTGCGAGGCGGGCGCGGTGATCGTCAGCCACGGGGCGCTGTTCGCCGGACCTTTCCGACTGTCGCCCAATGCAGCGCTGGCAGCCGATGGCGTCGAGCTGATCGTGCTAAGCCGGCCATCGCGATGGGGGGTGCTGGCGTTCACCGCCGCGGCCTTCGCCGGGCTTCCGCTCGACCGGCTGGGCCTCGCCAGTTTCCGCAGCGCGCGGCGGGTAACCTTCGACCGCTGCGTCAGCCCGGTCCAGGTCGACGGCGACCACATTCCCGCCGCTGGAGGGGAGGGCGCGATGACGGTCGAGCCCAGCGGAATGACGCTAGCTTACGTAATCTAGCTTATTTCTTCGGCTTGCCGCCGCGCAACCGGCCGCGGTGGGCGGAGAGGTCGAACACTTCGCCCGGGCCGTTATCGTCCTGCAGCAGGCCGAGCCGGCGAGCGACTTCCTGGTAGGCCTGCTCCTCGCCGCCGAGGTCGCGGCGGAAGCGGTCCTTGTCGAGCTTTTCGCCGGTGATCACGTCCCACAGGCGGCAGCCGTCGGGGCTGATCTCGTCGGCCAGGATCGTGCGGCTGAAATCGCCGTCCCAGATGCGCCCGAATTCGAGCTTGAAGTCGACCAGGCGGATGCCGATCGCGGCGAACATGCCGCACATGAAGTCGTTGATCCGGACCGCCATGCTGGAGATGTCCTGCATCTCCTCGTGAGTCGCCCAGTTGAAGCAGGCGATTTCCTCCTCCGACACGAACGGATCGCCGAGCGCGTCATCCTTGTAGCAGTACTCGATCAGCGTGTGCGGCAGCGGCTCGCCTTCCTCGATCCCGAGGCGCTTGGTCAGCGATCCGGCGGCGACGTTGCGCACGATCACCTCGATCGGGATGATCTCGACCTGGCGCACCAGTTGTTCGCGCATGTTGAGGCGGCGGATGAAGTGGGTCGGGATGCCGATGTGCGCCAGCCGGGTGAAGACGTACTCGCTGATGCGGTTGTTGATCACGCCCTTGCCGTTGATCGTACCCTTCTTCTGGGCGTTGAAGGCGGTGGCGTCGTCCTTGAAGTACTGGATCAGCGTGCCCGGTTCGGGCCCTTCGTACATGATCTTGGCCTTGCCTTCGTAAACCTGGCGGCGGCGGGAGGACATCGGGCGCTTCCTTCGGGATAGCGGGGAAAACACGAGCGCCCCGGCTGCGGGTCGGCAGTGACTCGCGCAGGCCGGGGCGTATGCGCGGCCCATAGGCAAAAGGTCCCGCGAAAGCAATCGCGCCCGCTGCTTCGGGGGACGGGAACAGCCAAGGAAGCGGTGCGTCCATCAGTCCCGAGCGTACCGGTCTCCGCCCCTGTTTCCCGATATCCTACAGGGAAACAGCGAATTTTCGAGCGCGTGAATAGTGATCGCCGGCCCGTCCGACGCGCCGCGGCGCAAACAATCGATTGCAAACCGGCGCGATCGTCCGTCTATCGAAGCGATGCATTCGAGCGCCGGGCGTCATGATTGGAAAGTCGCGGCGCGGGTCACGGATGTTGACGCGACCTCGGGCGACGGCGCTCTTCGCAGATTCGACGACCCCCACGCCACTGGCCCTGTTTCGCATCCCGTCGGGAGTGCTTCATGGCTGACGCCTCCTCAGATGCGCCACTTGGCAGCGGCGAATGACAGTCGCCGTACTCGCTGGGCGCCCAATCTGGCCGCTGGAATCGGCAGTGCGCGGTGGTTTGCTGAATTTGCCCTTCTGCTCGGATTGTGCGCGGGGGCGCTATCGCTTTGGCCCGAGTTGGCGGTCACAGGACCGGCTGGAGCAATCGAGGCGGACAAGCGGATCCGGGTCGAGCTCGAGCAGCTTAAACTCCGGCCGATCGGCGAAGTGGCCGGACCCCGTGCGCTGCCCATTCCCAGCGCGGCGGTGATCGCTCTTCCCGCCTTTCCCGAGCGCCCGTCAATCGACGTGACCGTGCGATTGCTGCCAGCCGAACCGGTGTTTGCGATGCTCCGGCGCGCCGGGGTCGGAACCGCCGAGGCACGCCGGATCGCCTGGCTGACCAGCCAGGCCTTGCCCGAAGCGCAGTACGAACCGGGCTGGCCCAGCCACATCGTTCTGGGCAAAAGGCCCGCCGCCGGTCGCCCGCGAGCATTCGAATCGGCGGTGCTCCGCACCGGTCTTCGGCATTCGGTAACCGTCGCCGGTTTCGGATCCGACTTCACTGTGGCGCATCGCCCGATCGCGGCAATCGCGCAACGCACCAGAATCCGCGGGACAGTGGGCGCAAGCTTGAGCAAGACGCTGCTTTCTTATGGCCTTCCGCCGGATCTTCAGCGCCAGTACCTCGATGCGATTGCCGCCGGCCTGGAATCGGCCAACACCGGTCCGCAGGCAAGTGACCGGTTCGACATCGTCTTGGCGACCGAGCGGGCCAGCGATGGGCAGGTAAAGCTGGGCGAGATTTTGTTCGCCGGCCTCGAGCGAGCAGGGCGCCCGGTCGCGCAAGGCGTGCGCACCGGCCCGATTTCTGAATTCGCCGCCAATACAGGGGCCCCGCTACCGCTTGCCAGGACCGCCGCAAGCTGGCCCGTGGCGGGCCGATTGTCGTCAGTGTTCGGATTTCGCCGGCACCCCATTCTGGGCTACTTCCGCATGCATTCGGGGGTCGATCTGGCAGCGCTGGCGGGGACGCCCATTTACGCTCCTGCCGCGGGCATCGTCGCCAAGGCGGGCCTTCACGGCGGGTACGGCAATTACCTCCGGCTGGATCATGGCGGTTCCACGGCTACCGCCTACGGACACCTGAGCCGCGTGGCCGTTGCGCCCGGTGAGTCGGTCAGCAGAGGCCAAATGATCGGGTGGGTCGGCTCGAGCGGCCTCGCGACGGGACCTCACCTGCATTTCGAAGTGCTGCGGGGTGGGCGCGCGATCGATCCGATCACCGCGGGGTCCCTCGCGCGCGCTCAGCGCCCGAGCGGAGATGACCGTAAAGATTTCGATGCACGCATTGCCCAATTCAGGACCATCGCACCCTCGGAGAGATTGCCAGCGCTCCGGTGACGACGGCGCGCCGTCACGCGCGCGGCAATTACAAGGACCGAACGCCCGCAAAGGTCCGAACGCAGGCTTCAGGCCGGCACGCTACATTGTCCGCAACCCGGCGCCCAACATCATTTTGACGCCTGCCAGCAGGATTGTTGCGATCATCAGGTAAGTACCCAGTGGAAGCTGCACCGATCGAGGGTCGGCGCCTGCCCGCACCTTGATTACCGCGTGGCTGAGACCGATCGCGCAGGCCGCCAGCATCACGGTCGGCAACCCCAGCGCTCCGGTCCACAAGCCGATGGCGCCGAACAGCTTGGGGTCGCCGCCCCCCAGGCCCGTGCGGCCGCGCATGCGCCGATAAAGACCGGCGACCGACCAGAGCACGGCAAACCCGATCGCGCCGCCGGCGATGCGCATCGCCATGGTCGTTGTCTCGTCCCACGCGGGGGCGGTCGCGGCGCTGATCGCGAAGGCGGCGACGATGGGGTCAGGAAGCGCCAGATAGCGCGCGTCGAACACCGCGAGGCCGATGGCGAGCCAGATCATCAGGGCGAGCCACGGCATCCCGGCGGCAAAGCAGGCCGCTCCCGCTGCACCGCACGCCAGTTCGACTGAAAAATGCAGCGAACTGATCGGCGCGGCGCAATGGCGACAGCGGCCACGCTGGAGGATGAACGAGGCCAACGGCACGAGTTCGAACCAGGCAAGCTGACGATGGCATTGATCGCAGTGCGATCGCCGAACGTGCCGGCCCTGGGCGGCCAATGGCCAGCGGATCAGCAGGGTGGCGAGGTAGCTGCCGAGGACGAGGCCAAGCGTTGCGCCGAGCAGCGCGCTCCAGCCCGGATCAAAAAAAACCATCGACAGCGAAGATGCCAGGATCGCGCGCAAGCGGAAGCACCAAAATTTATTTTCGCCTGCGTGCAACCTTTTCGGTCTGCGCTTCGTATCTGAACCCGAAGCGCGATAGCCAAAATTGTCGAGTAAGTTCTACAACTTAACTCAGGTTAGGAATATATATATGCGGGGGCATTTACTTGCCGTAGCGGCAGTTGGCGCCCTTGTCTCGGGGTCCGCGGCGCTCGCCCAGACAGTTCAGACTGTCGTGGGTGGCAACACGTTGGTGACGGTCAACGCAGCCAACCCCGGGACCATCGTCTCTACCATCACGATCACCGGCCTGGACCCGCTCAACACCATTGGCGGGATCGACTACCGTCCCGCGACACCGCGGGTGCTCTATGCGATCAGCAACACCGGTCAGCTTTATACGATCAACACCCGCACAGGCGTGGCGACCAAAGTCGGCACACCTGCCGCGCCGACAATTGGCGGCATCGGGTTCGACTTCAATCCGATGGTCGATCGCATCCGGGTGGAGACGCAGACGCGCCAGAATTTTCGCGTGAACCCGGATACCGGCGCGCTGGTGGCGACCGACGGCATGCTGGCCTATGCGGGCACCGACCCGCTCGCCAACGCGATCGTCAATGTGGCTGGCGCGGCTTACACCAACAACTTCGCCGGCGCGACTAGCACTACTCTGTTCGTAATCGACACCAGGGGCGGGCTTGCTCCGGCACAGTTGGCGACCCAAGGCAATGCGACGGTTAGCCCGAATTCGGGCACGCTCTTCTCTGTGGGATCGACCAGTGTTACGACGATCGGCAACGTCGGTTTCGACATTGGCCGGACCGGCACGGCGCTGGCGACCTTCACCAACCCCACCACCCGCGTGACCTCCCTTTACTCGGTCAACCTGGCCACCGGGGCGGCAACCTTGATCGGTGTGCTGCCCGGCAACCAAACGTACGAGGGCCTCGCGATCGCCCTCGATCCGTTCGCCACGATGGGCCAGACCGCCAATCAGAATGCGGTCGGGGGGCAACTCGATCTCTTCACCGGGTCGTCCGCCGCAACCTTCGCGCTCATCAACGGCATCGACAATGTCTTCGCCACTCCCGGAGCGCAGGCTGCGGCGCTGAGTTCGCTGAGCCCCGGTGCGTTTTCGTTGCTCCCGGAAATCTCGCTCAATGCCGTCGAGGTCACCGAAACCAGCGTGCTGCGCTACGCTCGCGATCTGCGTGGTCGCGGGACCATGCCCGACGGCTCGACGGCAACCCTCGACAGCGAAGGCCGGATCGGCGCGTGGCTGCTCGGCGGGTCGCGGTTTGGCGAGTTCGATGCAGCAATCGACCGGCCGGGAGTGCGGACTAACGAGGTCCACGCGCTGGGCGGGGTCGATTTCCGCCTTGCGCCCGCCACCGCGCTTGGCGTGTTCGGCGGCTATAGCGATACCGATGCCCGGCTTTCGCCTCAGAGCCAGCAGAGCAAGCTCGAAAGCTGGTTCGCCGGCGTTTACGGCACCGCGGCGCTCGGCCCGCTCCACCTCGACGCGTGGGGCAGCTACACCGACCTCGACTGGGACTTGACCCGTCAGCTCTCCTTCGGTGGCTTTGAAAGCGCGCCGACCGCGCAGTCAGGTGGCAGGATCTGGGCCGCGGGAGCCAGCACAGGTCTCAGCTTCGACTTCGGTGGACTGGAAATAGAGCCCTTCGCGGCAATTCGATATGCCGACATCTCCGTCGACGGGTTCACCGAAACCGGTGGATCGGTTGCGGCGCTGGCGGTCGGCGATCAGAACCTGGAATCGGTCCGCAGTAATCTGGGACTGCGTGTCGGCGCGGAAATGGAGATCGCAGGAGCCTTGGTGCGGCCGCAAATCCGCGGCGGTTGGTATCATGAGTTCAAGGACGAAACCCAAGTCATCAACGCCAATTTCATTTCCCCGACGCTGGGTACATCGTCGTTCCCGTTCACTGCGACAAGGCTCGACCGGGACCATTACAACGCGGGTGCCTCGATCGATGTGTCGGGCGGCGGCCCCCTTTCGATGGTGGCCGACTATCAGGCGCAGTTCGACCGCGAACGCGAGTTCCATACCTTCACCGTGGGGGCCCGCCTTGCGTTTTGAAGCCTCCTCACGGACGGCGGGCTGGGCGCCAGCGCCCGGCTACGCCCGTCCTGCGCTCGGCAGGGCGAGATGACGGTTGGCCGCGGCTTCCTTTCGCTCAGCGAACACGAGCATCGGGCGCCGCGCGGTCGCGGTCCTGCTCACAGGCGCTATTCACATCCTCGCGTTGCTCGTGGCGCTGACGTCTCGCGGGCAGACGATCGAGCCGGTGCGCCCGACGCTGACCACCTTCGATGTGCGCGCGCCCGAACCTCCGACCGAACAGCCACCGACTCCCGACCCATCGCGCAGCGTTCCTGTGCTGGCTCCCCAGCCGGTCGAAGTTCCCCAGCCGCCGATCGAATTGCCGGTGTTGCCCGCACTTGTGGTGACAATGCTCGCTCAAGCGGACGCGGCAGGCGGCGCCTGCGATCTGACCGCGCCGATTCAGGCCGCCTTGCGCATGAGTCCCGAAGTGCAGCGCGATCTGCCGAGGATTCCGTCGTCCCGTCGCTCGGTCGCCAGTGCAATCGCGCTGTGGAACAAGACCTGGGTGGTGCCGAGCGATGCACTCGACGGTCCGGCGCTTACGTCCGTTCGCCAGATCATCGCCGCTACAATCGCCGCAGCGTCCGAGGCGTGCCGAGGGCAGCTGCAAGCCGGCCCAAGGCTGATCTTCCTCCCCGGCGAACCCGATACGGTACTCGCGGTCGGTTCGGGCGAGTGGTTCTGGCAGCAGGTCGCGGACACCGCGCAGATTGGTCCAGACCAGTCGCTCCAACCGATGTCGCACACCTGGCCGGACACGCTGACGACCGCCCAAGACCCTCGATAAACCCACCGTCCCCTGACCGGTGGTCGCATGAGCTCACGATCAGGAACCGTAGGAGTAGGATATGACTGTGTTGAGAAATCTGGCCCTGGGGGCCGCCGTTGGCGCGATGTGCGTCGTGCCGATCGCGGGCGTGATGGCCTCGAGCCACCGTGAAGCGCCGCACATCACGAAGTATCCCAAGATCGACAACACCGATGTCTACCTGTTCCGCAGCTACGAGCCGGGCCGTGAAGCGACGACCACGATCATCGCCAACTTTTATCCCGATCAAAGCCCCGGATCGGGGCCGAACTATTTCACGATGGACCCCGATGCTGTCTACGAAATTCACATCGATAACGACGGCGACGCGGTCGAAAACCTGACCTACTCGTTCAAGTTCACCAATGCGCTCAAGGGCGGCAACGGCATCGCATTGAATATCGGCGGCAAAGACATCACAATACCGCTGCGGTATATAGCCCCAATCACCTCGACGACCGATCCGGACCTCAACGAGACCGAGACGTACTCGATCACGCAGATCAGCGGCAACCGCCGCAGCGGAACGCGCGCCACCGTTACCAACAGTACAGGCGGGGCCACGACGTTCACCAAACCGCTCGACAACGTCGGCAACAAGACCCTGCCGCAGTACGAGGCTTACGCGAACAGCACGATCTACAACGTGGCGATACCGGGCTGCTCCGGTGCCGCGCGCGCGTTCGTCGGTCAGCGTGAGGAAGCCTTCGCGATCAATCTCGGGCCGACCTTCGACCTCGTCAACTACGTGCCGATCGAGGGCGACAGCGCACCGTTCGCCGGCGACGCCGGGGGCTTCCCTGGCGGGATCACCCAAAGCCGCAACAACGATGACCTGATCGGCAGGCGCAATGTCACCTCCATCGCAATGGAAATTCCCACTGCGTGCCTGGTTGGATCGGGCGGCGGGGTGATCGGCGCTTGGTCGACCAGCAGCTTGCCGCAGGCGAAGATCTTCGATCCGACCCCGACGTACGACAAACCGACCGTCAACGGGGGCGCATTCGTTCAGATTTCTCGCCTTGGCATGCCGCTGGTCAACGAAGTCGTCATCGGGCTGAACCGCAAGGACTTGTTCAATGCGGCCAAGCCGACCCAGGACGCGGCGCTGGCGGATTTCGTCACCCACCCGACCTTCCCCGCGATCCTGGATTCGTTGTTCCGCGCGCCGGTCAACGCGACGCTCGGCACGAACATCGCCAACCTTGCGCCGAACAACTTCCCCCGCAATGACCTCGTCGCAACGTTCCTGACGGGAATCATGGGCTTGAACCGGCCGGCCAACGTCGTGGCGTCGGAGATGCTCCGGCTCAACACCGCGGTGCCGGTCACTCCGCGGGCTACGCAGAGGAATCTTGGGGTGGTGGCCGACGACCTCGCCGGTTTCCCGAACGGGCGCCGTCCTGGAGACGACGTAACCGATATCGTGTTGCGGGTAGCGATGGGGCGGCTGTGCCACCCCGTCCCGGTCAACGGCTCGCCGACCAACTTCGGTTTCTGCACACCGCAAAACGCCCCGACCGGCCTCGTCGCATACACCGACGGAGCGCCGGTCACCGCCCGGGACCTTCAGGCAACCTTCCCTTACCTAAATACGCCCATCCCGGGTTCCCCTCGTTCGGTTCGCGAAGCCCGCGCTGCCGTTCCTGCCCAGCGATAAGGAGGAATCGCCATGCGCACCAAAGATATGCTGAGGCTCGGCGGGCCCATTTTGCTCGCCTTTTCGCTGACCGCCTGCGGCGGAGGGAATAACAACAACGCTGGGGCTCCTCCGCCCGCCGTGCCGCCGGTCGTCGTAGCCCCCCCTCCGGCGACGTTTCAAAGCATGTTCGGAGCGGCCTTCGCGGCCGTGTTCAACGCTTCGACGACAAGTGAGCCGATCGATCCCACCGACGCAAGTGTCCCGCCGCTCGCTCCCGCGAGCGAACCGCTGGACAATTAGCGCCGCACGTCACCGGGCGCCGTTTTGCACAGCGGCGCCCGGTCTTGCACAGCTATCGAGCGGTCAGGAATTCAACTTGATATCCGGCCTATTCGCCGGGGCTGATTAGAGGCGGCGCTTCGATCGGGGGAACGCCGCGCCACCGGCGGATTGCCACTACGGCCGGCCCCGCTTCGCCCGAGCGCCGGTGCAGAAGGCTGGTGAGTTGCTGGCTGGTGCCGCCAACTCGAACTTTCGCGCGCGCCCAGTAATAGTCCGAAGAGAGGCTGGTCCCCGGCGGCAGCAGAATGCCGGCGCCCGCCACGGATCCGCTGTCGATGCCGACACTGCGCGACCGGAGACTGACCAATGTTCGCGCCGTCGCCGGGTTGCCCAACAGAGCGGCGATCAAGGCTTCGGGCGCGGTATTCAAATTGACGTCGGTCGGAGTCGGCAAGACCGTGCAGAACTGCGCGAGCCGGCTGAGCTGAACGGAATCGAGGCCGAGGATGCGCAGCGCGTCGAAGTCGCTCAGCGGGCCGGTCAAGGCAATCAGGCTGGCGATGCGCTCGGGGATGCCCTCGGGCAATTCGGCGGCCTGCGCCAACTGGGCCAATATCGCGCGCGAAGTCACATCGCCGCGGGCGACCGTGTTGATGTTGAACAGTGCTTGGGCATCCGCGACCACGAACGAGAACCGCCCACCTTCGATCTGCACGTCGGAGTCCGCTATATTTGCCCAGGGCTCAGCCAGGGTATCGGTCGAATTGCCCGCCGCAAGGTCGCGCCTGAGGGCGCTGACGGCCGATAATTCTCCCCCTCTGGCAATCGCCATTGCCTGGGCTGCGGAGCGGAGCGCGGTGGCCCGCTCGACCTGGCTATCCGCACCGGTCAGCATGATGGCGAGCACCGAAGTGGCCAGCATGACGATCACCAGCACATTGATCAAAATCATGCCCTGCTCGCCTTTTTCAGGCGGCAAAGTGCCAGAAGATCCGCGGCCGGGGATCACGGTTCGCCGGGCAGTTCGAGAACCCGCCGCAGCGAGCCCTTCACGCGGCCGGACGCGTCGCCCAAATCGATGGTCAGTTCCACCGCGCGCGGACGCTCGGGTGCCTGCTCGGAGGTAGGCTGGTCGCTCCAGTCATGACCCTTCAGGAATCGCCACTGCACTCCAGTAACTTCGCTGATCACCACCCGGTCTCCGCCGGCGACCCCGCGGTGCAAGGACTCGCCCTCCAGCCGGTAGGTGACTCCGTATGAGCCCGAGGCGCTTCCCCGGGTAATCGCGACCGCATCGCCCTCGCGCACTGGCCCCGAGGTCAACTGCTCGAAATCGGCAGCGACGAGGTACATGGCCCGCTGTATTTCGGCTAGACGATCCGCGCGGCCATCGGTTCGCTGCTGCACGCCGACGATGGTTTCAACCAGGCTGAGTCCGGCGAGTGAGATCAAGGCGAACAGCGCCAGGGCGACGATCAGTTCGATCAGCGTGAATCCGGCATCGTTCCGATACGGCAAGCCTTCCCCGCCAGTCATCGAATGCCTCAGCCGAACGCCTGGGGTGCAATCGTCCGCAGGCCCCCGGTGGTTACCGCGAGGATCGCCAGCGCTCGTGCGGCGCTGCCGTCGTCGCGAAACCGCACATCGCCGCAAACGGCCTTGAAGCCATCGGGGACCAGCAGTCCCGAGCGGTCGGCGCCCCCGGCAAGGCGTAGCTGCTGGACTATCCTGACCGCGTCGTAGGCGAGGCCCGCGATGAGGCCTGGCCGCGTCCCGTTGCGCTCCTCGAACGCGCGGGCGAAGGTAGCGAAACGCGCTGGGTCGGGTGCCGCCAGCCATGTGCCATCGAGACGCGCGAGTTCGTCGCCGGAAAGATCGAGCGTGGGCATCGCACCCAGCATCTGCACGCCCATCGCAGCTGCGGCCGGGGCGATTGCGAGAAGTCCCCCCGTGCTGCTCATCAGGACCGCGTCCGGCAAACCGTCGCCCGAGCCGTCGTCACTCTGGGTCAAGGTGCTGACCCGTCCCACCGGCAGGGCATAGGCGTGCACCCCAAGCGCGGTCGCCGCTTTGAGTGCAGCCGCCTGGACCTGCTCTCCCCAGGTGCCCGGGTCGCTCCCGATGGCGAACCGGCGGATGCCGCGCCGGGCCGCGTACGCCATGATCGATCCGACCACCTGCGTCGCCGTGAGGCCAAGCAGGAAGGCGCCACGGTCGAGCAATTGGGCATCGTTGCTGAAGGCGAGCACCGGCGCACCGGGACCGGCCGCCGCCAACGCCGGCGCGACTTCGCTCGCCAGAACCGGGCCGAGGATGACCGACGCGCCTGTCTTGCGCGCAGCTCGCGCGGCAGCCGCGGCGCCAGCGGGATTGCCGCCGGTATCGAACACCATCAGCGCCTTGGGGTCACTTGTCCCTTGCGCCAGCAGTGCCGCTCGCTCCATGCTGCGGCCAAGCGCCGCGTGGGGCCCGCTTTTCGGCACCAGCAAAGCGGCGAGGAACTTCACCTTCGCGGCAAGCGCGGGCGACCAGAGCGACGGAGCCGACGATGCAATCAGGAATGGCGGCACGAATCGCAGCAGCTGACGCCGATCCATCTGCGCTCCAGCGGATGCCGATAACGTTGCGTCGTCCTCGCGGGCGCACACTGGTTTTTCTCCTGGTCGGCCTGATCGCCTATCTTATCGCTCTGATCGCTTTGACTCCAGCAAAAGTCGTCCTGCGCGAATCCGACAACCTGGCGGTCGGCGGCACGATCTGGAACGGCGAAGCCGTGCTGGCCTCCACCATCAAGGTCGATTGGCAGTTCGCGCCGGTACGCACGCTGACTGAACTTGCGTTCAGTGCAGACTTCCACATGACCGGCGGCGGCACCGATCTGGCCGGAAACGTGACGCAGCCCGGCGAGACGATGAAGCTGACCGACGTCTCAGGGCAAGTCGACGGTACCTTGCTTGACGCACTCGCGCCCAATCTTCCGGTCACCTGCCGATTCGTCGCCCAGGCCGAGATAACGCGGATCGTACTGGGGGGATCGAACCAAAGTGCCGACGCGGCGCTGCGGGTCTCTCCGGCAGAGTGTCAGGCGAAGGCGGCAGGTCTGGCTGCTTTCGAAGTACCGGCGGCCCGTTTCGAAGCGCGCCCCGACGCCAGGGGCAGCCGCGGGGCTCTCGCGACCATCGCGGGGCGCGAGCGCTTGCTCGAAGCGCGCCTGTCGCGCGGTGGCGATCTTAGCATCTGGCCGACCGTTGGGCTGGTGCGCCTGGCGCCTATCCTGGCCGGAGTCCGCTACGACACACGGGTTGAGTAACGCTGCTCGCTCATGAAATCGCGAGATCGTTGAGCCCGATGATCGGCAGCAAGATCGCCATCACCATGAGCAGCACCAGGCCCCCCATCAGTAGCAGCACCGCAGGCTCCACCAGCGAAACGATCACGCCCACTTGCGCTTCGACATCGCGGTCAAGCTCCGTCGCGGCACGGCTCAACGCCGGACCGAGCATGCCGCCGGTTTCGCCGCTGGCGACGATCGCAACCAGCATCGAGGGAAACACTCCCACTTCGTTCATCGCACCGTGCACGCTGCCGCCTTCACGTACCCGCTCGGCGACTACCTCCGCCTTCGCCTGGATGTAGCGATTTGGAATGACCGCGGCGGCGGCGTTTAACGCATCGAGCAAGGGCACGCGGCTCTGGACTAACGTGGCGAGCGTGGCGGCGAAACGGGCCGCGTTTGCCTGGCGGCTGAACCGGACAAGCGGGCGGCGGGTCGCGATTGCGCGATCCAGGGCCATCCGCCGAACCGGACGTCCCAGCTCGCGGCGCGCCAGCACCGTCCCGAGGACCAGCAACGCCAGCAGGATCAGGCCGTAGCTCGACAGGGCCTGACTGAGACCGATCATGACCCGCGTCAGCAGCGGCAGGTCCGCGCCGCGGGAAACGAACACGCGAGCGATGTCGGGCACGACATAGACCATCATCAGGCTCATCATCAGCGCCGAGATGCCGGCGAGCAGCGCCGGATAGAGGAGCGCGAGCCGGATCTTCTGATTTGCCCGGTGACGCGAGTCGACGAAGTCGGCGAGGTAGGCGAGAACTTCGGGCACCCTGCCCGATCGTTCGCCGGCATCGATCGAGGCGCGATAGTATCCCGGAAACGCCTGATGATGCCGGGCGAGGCCGGTCGCGAAACTCGAACCCTCGAGCACCGCCGCGCGGACGTCGAGCAGGATCGCCTTGAAAGCCGGATTTTCGGCCTGGGCCGCGACGAGACGCAGCGCCTCCTCGATGCGCACGTCGCTGCCGATGAGGGTCGAAAGCTGGCGGGTCGCGGTAGAGAGCACGCGGCTCGAAACGCCCGATCGCAGGCGTCTGACCCGATCGAGAGCACTTGGCGGCGAATCGCCTGTCTCGACCCGGTGGCTGGCCACCACTGATAGCGGCAGCAGGGCCTGTTCGCGCAGTGCGCGTCTGGCGCCGGCGGCGCTCGCCGCTTCGATCACCCCACGTTTGTTGCGGCCGCCGGAATCGACCGCCTTGTAGGAAAAAGCCGGCATCGATCAGGCTTCTTCGCGGACCACGCGGGCGACTTCGGCCACGCTGGTCAGCCCGGCCCTCACTTTGGCCACGCCATCGTCGAGCAACGATGGACTGACAGTGCGTGCGGCTGCGACCAGCGCCGCTTCCGACGCGCCGTCGTGGACCAGGGTTTCGAGATCGCGATTGATTGGCACCAGCTCGTACAGGCCGAGCCGCCCGCGATACCCTTCGCCGTGGCACGCGGGACAGCCCACCCGGCGCCACACCGTTTCGCCTGCGGCTATGCTACCTTCGAGCAGGTCGACATCGCTCGTCGTCGCCGGCTCTTCGGTCCGGCAGGCGGTGCACAGTTTGCGGACCAAACGCTGCGACAGCAGGCCGACCAGCATCGGCGCGAGCAGATATCGCTCGACCCCGATATCGACCAGGCGCGTGATGCTGCCGATGGCCGAATTGGTGTGCAGCGTCGACAGCACCAAGTGGCCGGTCATGCTAGCCTGGACCGCCACCTCGGCGGTTTCGCGGTCGCGTATCTCGCCCACCATGATCACGTCAGGATCCTGGCGCAAGATCGCCCGCAGCCCGCGGGCGAAGCTCATTTCGGTGCGCGGGTTGACCTGAGTCTGGGCGATGCCTTCGAGCTCGTACTCGATGGGATCCTCGACAGTCATGATGTTGCGCCGGCGGTCATTGAGCTTACTGAGCGCAGCATAGAGTGTGGTCGTCTTGCCCGATCCGGTCGGGCCGCTGACCAGTAGCATGCCGTTTGGGCGGTCCAGCAGGCGTTCGAGCAACGTCGCATCGCGCGAATTCATGCCCAGCGCGGCCAGATCGAGTTGCACGGACCCGCGGTCAAGGAGCCGCATCACCACGCGCTCGCCGTGTTGAGTGGGAATGGTCGAAACGCGCACGTCGATCTCGTGGCCGCCGATGCGCAAGGTCACACGCCCGTCCTGCGGGATGCGCTTTTCGGCGATGTCGAGCCGCGCCATGACCTTGATTCGGCTCACCAGCAAAGGCGCCAGGGCGCGCTTCGGCTGGATCATCTCCCGCAGCACCCCATCCACGCGGAAGCGGACGATCAGGCGCCGCTCCTGGGTTTCGATATGGATGTCGGACGCGCCTTCCTTGATCGCCTGCAACAGCAATGCGTTGATCAGGCGAATAACTGGCGAATCCTCGCGCGAATCGAGCAGGTCATCGACTTCCGCCGCGCTGTCGGCGAGCGATGCGAGGTCAATGTCCTGGTCGAGCGACACGTCGGCGGCCGAACTGGCGCTTTCGCGATAGACGGCCTGCAAGGTTTTCTCGAACACTCCGTCGTCGACCGCCTCCCATGCGATTTCCCCGTATATCCGTTGGATTTCCAGAAGCGCAGACAAAGCGGCGGTGGCCCGGTGCACACACACCAGACGGTCGCCCTCGTGGCGGACGAGAGCTCCCATCTCGCGCGCGAACACATAGCTCAGTTCGGTTACTGGCGGCGGCGGCGCGGGCGCTCTGATCTCAGGCGAGGCGAGCATGGCATCGGTCGCCGCGTCCCCTGCCATTACCCTTCCACCACGATCGAGGCGCTGACCATGCCGGGCGTGGGCTTGCGCTCGATGTCGGCGTCGCGCACCCGCAAGCGGCTCGACTGTTCGATATCGGCGATCCAGGTCAAAACGGCTTCGAATGGAGCGTCGGACAACACAACCCGGGTGTTACCGCCTTCGGGTTCAATCCTTTGGATGATCAGGTTTACCGCCGCGGCGCTGTCGGTGATGATTGCCGAAGCAGTGCCGCGCCGCACTCTTCCGGCGTTCATGAGGTCCCCTCCGGCGCGCAACCGCGCCTCGAGCAGAGCTGCATTGCGGATGTCGGCGCGCGCTTCAGCCCGCATATCGCGCAGCGGTACGATCACCCCGGCCAGAAGCAGGGTGAAAATCCCAACTGCCGTGAGCGCGCCGAGAAGGATCTGCTCGCGCGTACTGCGCTCGCTCCACCACAGGCCCGCTCGGCGCCAGTATGGCTCGAGCGGTGCCAGGCTGACCCGTCCGGCGAGAGGACCGAGGCGTTCGGCCAGCATCATGGCGCGCGTACCGCGAACGATCCGATCGCGCGCCCTTGATCGGAAGTGGCCGCGCCCGGCTGAGCGGTCAGCCCGGCATTGGCCAGCGCCTGAGCCACCCGCTGGAGACCGGCGATATCGCTGGCCTCAACCGCGATCGTCAGGGTGCGGGAGTTGTTGTCGAAGGTGGCGGAACGCCAGACCACCGGCGTTGGAAGCGCTGATATTGCTCCGCCCGTCCGGGCGAGCAGCGGCACGAACGGGCCCTGTGCGACAACCGCCCCCTCGGGCGCCATGTCGGCCAATGTGGCGCCCAGGTCGGGCCCAAGCACGAGCCCGGGCTGGGATGCTGCGGCCAATGCCCGCACCTCGGCCTCGCGGCGGTCGGCAATCGCGTCGAGCGCCAATGTGTCCGCCACCGCGATCGTGGCGTGAGCCAACGCCCCGAGTCCCGCGACCAGAGCGATCCGCTTCCACACAGGGTCGATCGGCCGCCGCGGCGGCGCGTAGGGACCCTGGCGCAAGTCCATCGCTGGCGCGAGCAACCGCCGCGCAAGCGGCTCGACCTCCAGCTCGGTCTGCGCCGCGGCCATATTCGGCGGCAGAGGATCGCCGTAACCGATGCAGGCAGGTTCGCCGGCCGACGCCCAACCGGCGGAAAGCAGCGCTAGCGGCATGGCGAAGCCGGTTCCATCGGCGGCGCGGACAAGGGCCCGCTCGCCGGCCAGGTCGACCGACCAGCAGCCAGGCCCCGGGATGGGCAGGGACAATGCATCGGGCACCAGCGCGGCGCGCTCTAGTCCGGCATCGGCGAGCCGCAGCACCCAATCGCGCATCAAATCATGACGGACGATCCCGACGAGAAAGGAGTTGGGGGCGACTTCGCTGCCGAGCGCGATGTGCACCGTGTCGAGCGGTTCGGCAATCCGGTCCTCGATCGCAAAGGGCAACGCGGCGCGCCGCCGCGCTATGCCGGCCAGTGGCGGCAGGTCCACGGTCATGATGAGCACATGTTCGGTTCGCACCAGGACCACTGCGGGGCCCTCAGCAAACTCTTCGATCTTGACGAGGCGATCATCCTCGATCGACCAGATTCCGCTGGCGGTCGCTTCCACGACCAGCGATTCGTCGACCCAATCGATTTCTCGTTCGATCAGGGAAGGGCGCGGTGGATTTTCCATGTGGCCCATCTATACTAAGCACTATGATGACAACTCCAAAGACGAATTGTCGATTCCCGCATCGCGCGCACCGGGGGGGACGTGCGCGGGCCGGGGAACAGGGTCTGACCTTGATCGAAATGATCGTCGTGTTGGCGATCATCGCGCTCGTGGCGGCCTTGATCGTACCCAATGTCATTGGCCGCCCGGATCAGGCCCGCGTCACTGTCGCGAACACGGACTTGCGCACGATCTCCGCGGCATTGAAGATGTACCGGCTCGATAACGGCGACTATCCCACGAGCGAACAGGGCCTGGCGGCACTGGCGCAGCGGCCGACGAGCGGGCCCTCCGCGCCAAACTGGTCGGCGAGCGGCTACCTCGGGCAGGTTCCCACCGACCCCTGGGGTCGCCCGTACATTTACTCCTCGCCCGGAAAGAGCGGCAGTGCCTTTCAGATCGTATCATACGGCAAGGACGGCAAGTCGGGGGGCTCGGAGGTCGATGCGGATATCGAAATCAACGGCCAGTGACGCGATCGGCAAGACCGCGTTCGATCTTGGCCGACGCGCGCCGGGGCGACGACCAGGGCCTGACGCTGATCGAGATGCTGGTCGTCCTGGCGATTATCGCGGTCATTGCATCGGTGTCGGTGCTGGCGATCGGTTCCGGCGAAGGTCTCGACGGCCGCGCCGAATCCAAGCGCCTTGAAGCGCGTTTGCAGCTCGCGGCGGACCACACGATGATCGAGGATCGACAGCTCGCGCTCGCGGTATCCGCTACCGGCTATGGATTCCTCGAACGGGATGCCAATGGCGGCGAGTGGCACACCAGCACCCTGCCATCGCTGTCGCAGGCCCACCGGCTCCCCAAGGGCGTGGAGCTTCGCGTTGCCGGCGGGGAGTCGATCTTTCCGCTCGGTGCCGACGCGGCTGGCCAGGGTTTTTCACTGACCGTGGTGGACGAAAATCGGAGTTGGACAGTCGATTTCGACGGCATGACCGCGCGTCAGTCAGCCCCCGGCCCGGCAGGCGGCGTTTCCGCCAGGACGGGCATGTGACCGCCCGGCCGCTACAAGAGGCCGGCTTCAGCCTGGTCGAGGCGATGGTCGCGCTCGTCATCTTTGGGATCGCCGCGGCGGGCATCGTACGCGCCGCGGAGGCCCATGTCGACGCCATCTACGCGCTTGAACGCAGGGCGGCCGCGCAATGGGTGGCCCAGAACGCGCTTGCCGAACTGTCGCTCGGATCGAAGCGGAATATGACTACCAACGAAGTTCCCATGCTCGGCTGGCGATGGTCGGTGGAGAGCGAGTTGGCTGCCAGTAAAGACCCTGATTTGCGGCTGGCCACCGTGCGGGTGCGCCCCAGCGGATCGCGCGAGACGATGGTCACGCTCAAGGGGTTCGTCGACATCGGCGGCGTCACTTCGTGACCCCGCGGCAGGCCCGGCTCGGCGTGGACGTGTTCACCGGGACGGTGATCGCGTCAGTTGCGCTCGCGCTTGCCGGCCTTACCTGGCGGCTCCAGGGAGAGCCCGGGGTGGGACCAACCGCGGCTCCGGTCTCGCCTGGACGAGGGCTGACGAGCGACATCCGCCCATTGCTCGCATTGGCCCCGTTCGGCACCGTGGTCACGGTCGCCAGTCCTACGGGGGGCGAAGGCAGCGTGACGCTCAAGGGCATTTTCCTGGCGCGGCCCATGGCGGCATCGGTCGTCTTGCTCGCCACGGCCGATGGAAAGGTCGCCAGCTACGGCATTGGCTCCGCAGTCGGCGGAGGAGTGATCGAGACCATCGATGCCGAACAGATCACCCTGCGCACCGCCGGCGGAGTCCAGGTGATCGGCTTTACCCCGATATCTGGCGCCGTCGCGGCCTCCACTCCGGCGGCCTTTAACGCATCGACGTTCGCGCCACCGAGTGCTGCGCCCGTGCAGCCCGTGTTGGGGGTCGATGCGGTGCGGGCGCTTATCCCCTCCTCCGCTCAAGGCCTGCCCCGGTCCACGCCCCCGCCAACGCCCCCGCCCCTTCCTCCCGTATCTGTGGCCCCCCGTCAGTCCGGACTGACGATCGGCGCCGCGCCGCCTCCCGCATTAGCGGCGGCGGGCATCCGTCCCGGAGATGTCATCCAACGGGTCAACGGGCGTACGGTCAATAGCGGAACCAATGAGCGCGAACTGATGTCCAGCGCGCTCAACTCCGGAACCGCCAGGGTTGAATTGCTCCGCAACGGCCAGCGCGTGTTGCTCACGATACCCGTACAGTAAGGATTGTTCAAATGAGTCGCTTTCTGCGTTGGCCGCTCAGCATCGTGCTTACGGTCGCGCTTACCGTGCAGGCTGCGTCGCAGCAGGCGCCGGTTGCCGCTGCCGACGTGATCGTCAACATGCGCGATGTCGAGATCGCCGACGTGGCGCAGCAGGTTTCGCGCATCACCGGGCGCACGATCATCCTCGATCCCACCGTCAAGGGAACCGTCAACGTCACGTCCGCATCGCCGCTCACCCCCGGGGGCGTGTGGGAGCTGTTCGTGTCCGTCTTGCGGGGCCAGGGCTATGCCGTCGTCCGCAACGGGCGCGCATGGCGGATCGTGCCGCAGGCGACCGCTGCGCGCGAACCGAGCAGCGGCGCGACGACGGGGCGCGTCGTCACGCGCCTGATCCGGCTGCGGACGCTCTCGCCTGACGCGGCGGCGCGGATTTTCAGGCCGATCGTTGCCTCGTTCGGCAGTGTCGAGGCGGTGACTAACCCCAATGCGATCGTGGTTACCGACTTTGCCGACAATGTGGCTCGGATCGAAGCGCTGGCGCGCAGTCTAGACGGGGGCGGCAGCGGCAGCGGCTTTACCAGCATCACCTTGCGCAACGCCTCGGCCGGCGCGGTGGCCGCCGCGATCCAGAACGTCATGGGTGAAACCGAAGGCGGCCCCCGCGCGGTGGCCGACGAGCGCAGCAACATCGTCCTCGTTCGCGGAAATGCCGCCGCGCTGGCTGAAGCGCGCAAGATCGCCCAGGTCCTCGATCGGCCCAGCGGCACCGCGCCGGTGACCCGCGTTTTTCGCTTGCGCTACAACGACGCCGAAGCGGTGACCGCGATCCTGCGCGGCCTCATGGGGGGCCAGGAGGCCGCGACCAACCCGGTTGCGAGGACCCTGTCCACTCCCGCCGCACCGGGGGCCTCGCGGGTCCGCGGCGTCGCTTTTCCCTCGGGCGGGCTCGGCCCGCTGACCGATAACGCGGCTGCGCGTTCGCCGGAGAGCTTGCCGACAACCGTAATCACGAATTCCGACGGCAGCGGCGGTGGTTTCGCGACCGAGACGCTGGCGATTCAACCCGCGCCGGAGCTCAATGCGATCGTCGCGCGCGGCACCCCGTCCGAGATCGCCGCACTCGAACCGCTGATCAACGAACTCGATGTGCGCCGTCCGCAGGTTATGATCGAGGCAGCGATCGTCGAGATTACGGGAGATCGTTCCGAACAGCTGGGAATCCAGCTCGGTCTGGGGGCGGCCGCCGATGGCGTGATCAACAGTGCCGGCACGTCGTTCTCGAATCTCGGCCTGTCCCTTCGGACCGTGCTCGCCATCGTCGGATCGCCTGCCATCGCGGGTCTGGCCAACGACGGGTTCACTGCCAGCCTTGGCAGCAGAGGCGACTTCGGGCTGCTCATTCAGGCGCTTGGACAATCGACCCGGGCCAACCTGCTCTCGACTCCCAGCATCACCACCCTCGACAATCAGGCGGCTGAAATCGTGGTCGGCCAGAACGTGCCATTTCGCACCGGGAGCTATGCCACCGACGGAAACACCACCACCCCGTTCACCACCATCGAACGTGCCGACGTGGGCATCACCCTGCGCGTCGTTCCGCGCGTACACGATGGCGACACCGTACGGCTGGAGGTAAACCAGGAAGTCTCCTCGCTTGTTGGCACCGTCTCCGGCGCCGCCGACCTCATCACCAACCGTCGCTCGATCCAGACCACCGTGCTGGCCGACAATGGTCAGACCATAGTTCTCGGCGGGCTCATCAGCGACGATCAGTTGCAGGTCAAAAGTCAGGTGCCGATCCTGGGCGACATCCCGATCCTCGGCGAACTGTTCAAGAGCCGGCGCGAATCGAAGACCCGGCGGACCCTGTTCGTGTTCCTCAAGCCGACGATCCTGCGCGACAATGTCTCGGTCGCCGAGGCTGCGGCGGTCAAATACGAGCGGGTCAAAAATGCCGAGTATCAGCTCGCCGAAGAACCCAATCTTCTGCTGGAACCGCCGATGGCGCGGCTACCGGCCGAATTGGAGGGTATCTATTGAGGCGCCTTCACCGCGTCGCGAAGGTCAGGCTGGCGAAAGTGGTGTTGAACTGCGCTCCGCGGCTGGTCGTCAGCGGCCTCGCCCACACGACGTTCATCTGCCATGCGCCAGCCTGCGAAATGCGGAAGCTCGCCCGTCCATTTGCATCGGTACGGCGCGCGGCCATCGGCTTGGCATCGGCCCGCAGATCGGTGATTTTGACGAGCGCTCCGGGCAGCGGGCGTCCGCCGTACAGCACCCGCACCGGCAACACCCGACCGCTGCCCAGCGCCATCGGATGACGCTCTGGCACGATTTCGAGCAACAAGTTCAGCGGCCGCACCACCCGGGCGACCGAGCCCGGATCGACCGGCCCGACCTGGATAATGGCCTTCGCCCGCCGACTGTAAACTTCGCGTCCTTCGGTCTTCAGCAGGCCCTTGCGCTTGCGCTCTGCCGCGATCGGGGTGATCCCCTCATCCGCGACGTATTCGTTGAATCGCAGGAAAGGCAAGCGGCTGGGCGTCAGGGCCGACTGCAGGCCCAGCACATAGCTGCCACGCCGCTCGAACGGTATGACCGCATCGAAGCTCGGCGCACCCAGGGTGAGCGAGGGCTTGCGGTCGATCAGTCCGTCGGGGCCGAGCGAGCGAAACTGGACCACCCGATCGGCCGATACACCCCACCGGGCCTTGTCCGCCCCGTGGCCGACGAACAATGTCAGAGGAACCCGGTTGGGAACAGCGAGCGCGAATTTACTCGGCTGGATCCAAAAGTCGTGCCCCAGCAAAGGACTGGCCAGAAGTGCTGCAGCCCCGGCGATTGCAATTCGTCTCACCGCTGTGCACCTCGCGATTGTCTTTCGCGGACGACCATGGCGGATCAGTCTGCTCACGCGCAAGGGGTGTTGGCATGAATCGGCATCGGCTCATATCGTGCTTCGTGATCGTGCTCGGCGGGATGGCGCTGGCTGAGCCGGCTTCCGCGCATGAAGCTGAGGCGCTTTCGATCGGGATCGTCGGGGGATTCACGCACCCGCTGTCGGGCGCGGACCATCTGCTGGCGATGGTGGCGGTAGGCCTGTGGGGAGCGTTCCTGCGCCGCCCGATGATCTATCTGCTGCCAATCGTCTTTCCCGCGCTGATGGCGATCGGCGGCGTGCTGGGAATGGCCGGCATAGCGTTCCCGCCGGTCGAGATCGGGATCGCGCTCTCGGTGCTGGTTCTCGGTGGCGCGGTGCTCGCGGCGTGGCGCGCGCCGAAGTGGATCGCCATTGTCATCGTGGCGATCTTCGGGCTCTTTCATGGCTATGCCCACGGCCTCGAACTGCCGTCGATGGCCGACCCGCTCGGGTTCAGCCTCGGCTTTGTCGTGGCCACCGGAATGTTGCATCTGGCCGGGATTGCCTTGGGCACGATACGGAGCCGCGCGCATGGTACTACCGCCCTGCGCGTCGCTGGAGGACTGATCGCCGGGGCCGGAATCTGGTTCATGTTCGCCGCCCTTTTGCCGGGACCCGGTGGGTGAAGGGCGCAGGGCTCGCAGCCGGCCTGTTGCTGGCGACGCTAGCTTTCGCGCTGGCGTTCGTGCCGCGGCGTATCGCCTGGGCCAGCGCCTGCATGGCGATCGTGCTGATGACCGCGGTTGCCCTGTCCACCCGCCAGCTCCCCGACGTGATCGCGTTTACCGGGTGGGGGGCCTGCCTGATCGCCATCGCGTTGAGTGTCTACTGGCCCAGGGCGGCCCAGCGATATGCGGCGCTGCCGCTGGCGGCCGCCGCGGCGGCCGGTGCATGGTCGGGGATACTGCTCGCAGGGGGTCAAAGGTCAGCCGTTCTTGCCCTGGCCGCCGGCCTCACGGTAATGGTGCTGGCCTCGACAGCGATCGCTGCGCGCGGTTGGGACATCGCCTTACGTGTGGCGACGAGTTGGCTGCTGGCGGTTGCGCTGCTGGTCGGCGCCATCCCCTATCTGGTGGCGCATCCAGGCTTCGCTCCGGATCACCGGGAGTAACGGGCTCATGGTGCTTGGAGCACCGTCACCCGCCGGTCACCGCCCCGCTCGAACACCGCCCGGTCGACCGCGGCGGAGACCAGCGTCCACCCTGCTGCGCTCTGCCCTTGGCGCAGGGTCGCCGAGCTCCCGTCGGGCAACCGCACGAGCACTTCAACGTCGTCGGGCAGGCGTCCGGCCACTCCGATCATTTCGGGCGGGCCATCCGCGCCCTCGGCGGCTCCCGCGATTGGCGACGAAGCGGCCGAGCCCGCAGAACCGAATAACGGGGCATATGTCGCCACCCCGGGGGTCGATACAAAAACCGGCGCCTCGGTCGCCGCGCGCGGTTCCGCGACCAGGGCCGGATCGTCGTCCCATGCAAACGCCAACGCCACTGTCGAGGCGGCTAGAACGAGTGCGAGAATACGCAGCCAGAGATGCGTCGCGGCGCTCATGCGGGCCTGCGCCAAGGGACCGCCACGGTGCCGGTCAGGCGCACGCCGAGGGGGTCGGGTTGTAGCTGCCAGTCGGTAATCAGGGCAGGCGGAATCCCGCTTTCAATGCGGTCCGCAAACTCAAGAAGAGCGCCTTGCGGGCCCACCGCGTCGATCCGCATACGAAGTCGAGCGCTGCCGCCCGCCGCATCACCGCCCAGGCGCAGCTGGATCACGCGCCGGACCCCTTCGGCCAGCAGGAGGCTCCGTACCCGATTGACCGCGTCGGCACGCGAGGCGGCGACCAGGATCGGCGCGGATCGCGTCGCAATCGGCCGCTGCGCTTGACGGGTCGAAGTGTAGGTCACGCGGTAACCGCCAGCCGCTTCGCGCGACTGCGCCATTTCCCGGTATCCTCGCAGCGCAGGGATGGTGACCAGGGTGGCCCGCAGTGCGTCGGGATCGCTGACGAGGAACTGGACGCTCCTGCGGCCGTCGGAACCGGCCGATAGCGCGGCAAGCCCCTCCGGGCCGGGCGCGGCGCCCCCAAGCGCCGTCACGGTTTGAATGATGCCCGTGCGGCTTGGCATCGCCCCTGCCAAAGCCAAGGGGCTCGGCATCGGACGGGTTGGCTCCTCAGGCGGCACGAGCGCCAATGCAAGGATCGATATCACAGCCGATGCCCCGACCACTGCGCTGGTGACCAGATTCCGGCGGCGCTGCGCCGGCGAACGATAGATCAGCGGATGGCCGGTTGGTTCGACGATCACCCTGGGCACGATGCCAAGCGCGCCCTCGACCTCAGCGACCCGCGGATCGAGCCAGGCGCGCCGGACGAGGGCGACAATCGCCCCCTCATCATCGATTGATCGCGGGCAAGTCCAGGCCAGGTCGCGGGTCGCGACCGGAGCGGCGTCGCGCAACATCAGACGAACCTCGGAACTCGTCCGGGGCATGGCGGGCAGGATCAGATCGAGCGAGGCATGTTCAGGAACATGCAGCGTCAGTCGCTTCTGCCCGGGCCCCGGGATGCAAAGCGCCTGCAGGCCGGCCACGTCTCCGCGCGCGACCCGCACGGTCTCGCCGATTTCGGGGGTCCACTCGTACCAGTCGTCCTCAAGCCGGATCGCCATCAGTCGCTCGGCATCATGACAACTGCAGGCTGACCGCCAGGCCAATCAGCGCAATTGCCGCGACCCGGATGGTCGTCCGCCAGTTGTCGAGCGCGACTCGGCCGCGATGCGCGCACTCACGGGCAGTGCACCGGGCCGCGGTTTCCAGGTCACCGCGCGCCATCATGGCGGCGGGGAGCGGCTCAAGCTCCAGCGCGCGCGCCAGTTCCTCGCGCGTTTCCGGCACCCGGCCCCATGTCGGCGCCAGCATATGCAGACGCTCGAGCCCGCAGCGAATCGCAGCAGCGGGGGGCACCCGGTGGCTGCAGAGCACGGCAATGAGTTGCAAGACGTGGGCGCGGACGAAATCGCCGCTCCGTCCCCGTCCGCCCAGTTGCCCGACGTGGACGAGCGCGACGAGCCCGAGCATGGCCAGAAGCAGGGACGCCAAAGCCGAGAGCGACCACCACGATGCGACCGCGGGAATGCCGAGGACGACGATCTCGGCCAGCAGCCGCCCGGTGGCCCCCCGCCGATCGGAAAATTCCTTGCCCGACGCGACCAGCTCGGCGAGCACGCGGGCGTGGCCGGCGCCCGAAGGCAGGTTGACCATCCCGCGACGCATCCAGTCAGGCACGCCCGGGTTCAAGTCCTGCAGGCTCTCCAGACCCCCCCCGGCGCGCAGGTGCTCGGCAAGCGCCAGGTCGGGTCCGTCGAAGCGCTCGCCAGCGGCGTGGGCCGCCAGAATGACGGCGCCTGCCTCGGACAACGTGTAACCGCCGGACAGCAATGCTCCCAAGGGCTCGAGCGCCCGTCCGTATTCGCTCCGGGACTTCACCCGGTCGCTTATCACGCCGGCCAGGCTCGGGCCCCGGTCGAGCGCGCCGGCGTGGAGCCGCAGGTCTTCGCTCACCCGAGCCGAAGGCGGGGCGGCCGCCACCCCCTTTTCTCGAAGCTGGTAGTCCTCAAGCCGGGTTCGCACCTCTTCGATCGACATCGGCACCGGCACCACATTCGCCCCGGTGGCGAAGCGTATCGCCTCGATCGCGTCGCGGTCCTCGGGGTCGGCCATGCCGAGGGTCAAAGTCCCGCCCTCGGTCTCGCTCCAGTCCAGGGGTGCGACGCCGCGCCCAAGGCAATACGCGACGTTCAGGCGGGCGCCGCGCTCGCGCCGGCCGAACAACGCCGACAGACGCGGGTTCGTGAGGGAAGGTGGGTCCATCAGGCTGGGGCGATCTCGCGGGGTCGGAGGCCGGCGTCGTACAACCTGGGGCGAGCGGGGGTCAATCGCGTTCGGCACACGGCCAGTCGACCGCGTGTTCGTGCAATCCAGGGCGGCCGTTCTGAAACGGCTGGCCGGGAATGACGAGCGCGGCCTGCGGTAATGGAACAATCGCAACCGGGGGACGTATGCCCGGTCCGGAGGGCTCATGCCGTTTAAGTCAAAGCTGCCCGCGGTGCTTGCGTCCGCGATACTTTCGGCCATCTCAAGCGAAGTGCTCGCCGCGCCCGAGGACACCATCGCCGCGCCCGACGCGCCCCCGGACGCGCAGATCGAGCGCGAGACGATCGTAGTATACGGCCGCTCGCTGGAACAGATCGGCACCGCCCGGTCGGGTTCGGAAGGGACCGTCGGCTACGCCGACTTCCAGACCAAGCCGTTGTCGCGGGTTGGCGAGCTGGTCGAGAATGTTCCCGGCGTGATCGCCACCCAGCACTCGGGCACCGGCAAGGCCAACCAGTACTTCCTGCGGGGGTTCAATCTCGATCACGGCACCGACTTCGCCGCCTTCTTCGATGGCGCGCCGATCAACCTGCGTAGCCACGGCCACGGCCAGGGCTACCTCGACCTCAATTTCGTGATACCCGAACTGGTCGAGCGCATCGATTATCGCAAGGGGCCCTATTTCGCCGATGTGGGCGATTTCTCGGCGGCCGGAACCGTCAGCTTTCGCACCCGGCGGACACTGGATAGCGCGATCGCCGACTTTACCGCCGGGAGCTTCGGGTACCTCCGGAGCCTCCTGGCCGGCAGCACCCCAATCGGCGGCGGCGACCTGCTGATGGCGCTCGAAGGCACCCGCTCGAACGGCCCATGGGTGCTGGACGAAAGGCTGCGGAAAGTGAACGGTGTGATCAAGTATGCCGCCGGCAGCACCGAACGCGGCTTCAGCATCGGCCTTTCCGGGTATCGCGCGACTTGGCAGGCCACCGATCAGGTTCCCGAGCGCGCGATTGCAGACGGGCGGATCGATCGATTCGGTTTCGTCGATCCGGATCTCGGCGGTGAGACAACCCGGCTCGCGGCGACACTCAATGGCCAGATCGGGCGGACGCGTATCAACGGCTTCGCCCTCCACTACGATTTCGCTCTGACATCGAACTTCACTTACCTGCTCGATAACCCGGTCGACGGCGACGAATTCCGCCAGCAGGATCGCCGGCAAGTATACGGCATGTCGGCGGTTCATGTGCTCGACGCGATCTCCCCCGGCGTGCCGATCGACGTGACCGTGGGCGGCGACATGCGCTACGACCGGATCGGCAACGGCCTTTATCGTAGCATCGGCGGCCGCGCCGTGAGCACGGTTCGCGAGGACCGCATCGGCGAATTCAGCGCCGCGGCGTTTCTCGAGGCGCAGATCCGAACCTCCGACCGGCTACGCGTGATTGTGGGCTTACGGGGCGACTATTTCGACAATTCGGTCGCGTCCGACCTCGCCGTCAACTCCGGAAACAGCAGCGATTTCATCCTCGGTCCCAAATTGGGGCTCGCCTGGCAGCCGATGGGCGGCGTCGAGCTCTACGGCAACTACGGCGAGAGCTACCACTCGAATGACGTCCGGGGCACGACGATCAGCATCGACCCCGTCAGCGGCGATCCGGCGGACCCGGTGCCGGTGCTCGTCAGGGCGAGGGGCGCCGAGATCGGTGGCCGTATCGAGGGCGGCGCGTTCACCGCCTCTGCTGCCGTCTTTATGCTCGACCTGGCATCCGAACTCGTCTTCGTCGGCGATGGCGGCGCAACCGAGCCGAACGAGGGTTCCCGCCGCATCGGCGGCGAAGCCAGCATGTTCTGGCAGCCGATGCCCTGGCTGACACTCGATGGGTCGGCATCCGTCCCCGCGCGCGATACCGCGGGCCAGGTGGCGACTCGACGAGGATCCCCGGTGCGGTCGAGAATACCCTCGCCCTTGGGGCGACCGCCGAGTTCGGCCGCGGCCTGTCAGGCACCCTGCGGCTGCGGCACTTTGGCGCCGCCCCGCTGATTGAAGACGGCAGCGTCCGCTCCGATCCGACTTCGCTCGTCAACCTGGGTTTTTATTATCGCACCGGCCGGGTGCGGATCGGAATGGACCTGCTGAACGTGTTCGATTCGCGCGATGCGGACATCACCTATTTTTACGCCTCGCGACTTCCGGGCGAGCCCGCGGATGGGGTCGAGGACCGCCACCTCCGCGCGGTCGAGCCACGCCAGGTGAGAGTGTCTGCCCGCCTGTCGCTCTGAACGGCGTCCCGTCCAGGGGGCCGTCAGGCGTCGGGGCCGATTCCCTCGATCAGCTTGAGGTTGGGTCGGAATACATACAGCCGCACGACTTCGCCGCGCTCGGTATTGGTCTGGGATACCTTGGCAATCAGGCCGCTCGCGGCGATGTTCCAGCGGTACGATCCGTGCGTCTCTTTGGTCGCTCGCCCCAGATTCGACGACAGAGCATCTGTGACTTCTGCGAGGGAGCCCACCGTGCCCGGCGATCCGTCGACGATGCATCGATCCTGTCCCGGGTTGGCCAGCACGAGCGACAACGAACCCTTGGCGTAATAGCGGTTGCTGGCCTGCGCGGCGCTGCCCGGCGCACCGGTCTTGTCCACCTCCCATCCGGCCGCTTCGATGGCCCCTGTGCGGTCCGCCTCGCCCGACAAGGCGCCGACGCAAAGGTCGACCGCCGAAACGAAGTCAGCGGGCCCGTCAGGCGACACCTTGCAGGCGGCACCCGCGATCACGAGCGGGAGCAGCGGCAACAGCCTGAACGCGCGTCCGGATCGCTGCCCCATTCGGCTCGCCCTGCACTTTATCATCGCGTTCCTGCTCCATCCTGTTCGAGCCGTACCATCGCACAGTCTGGACCGGTCGGAAACTCTCCCACAGTCCGCAAACCCGCCTACGCCGATGGCCACACACAACTGCGTAAAGCTGTACCGATGCGCGGCTGCCCCAGTCGTAGCGAATTTCTAGCTCGATGATCACCTTGCCCGCGGGTATCCCCTGGCGTATTTCGCGGACCGGGTACCGCTGACGTGCGAACAGATCGGCTAAGGGCTAAGCCGGCGACCGCTCATTACTTGGCGATGCCTGCGTCGCCTGCGCACGATCCCAGCAACCACCACGCTCCCCACCGCGAGAATTAGCGTGATCAGGCCGTAAGCGATGATGAAGCGTATTTCCATGCGACCCTAAGTCGCACCGACGCCTGTTCGTTCCTGGTAGCTAGCTGACGGGTCGCCGAATTCGACCGCGCGATGCCTTGATGCAACTAGATCGGCAAACCGCCGCGAAGATGACATGACAAGGCGGTTCATCTATCCAGCGTCCGCGCCCGCCTGCTGTTCGACGAGCTGGGAGGGGCCGGTCTCATGGGCGATCTACCTGCCTTGGGGGGACATCATCATATACGCGCGCGCCCAATTCCTCTATTGGAAGTCTTGCACGGGGGTCTCCGCTGCAACCGAGGGGGGAGTCGGTGGCCGAAGAAGGCATCGATCAGTTGGAAAGCGACGCGTCGGAACCCGACGCGTCGTCCAAGGGCGTGGGCATTGCCGCGGTTGGCGCAACGCTGGTCCTTGCCGCGTGCGGCGGCGATGATGCGGGGTCTCCGCCGCCCGCTGCCGCGCCGCCGCCATTCATGGTCGTTCTCCCGAGCCGACAGCAATCGTCGCGCTTTCTTGCCCAGGCAACGATGGGAGCCAGTCGCGCCGATCTCGACCAGGTTGCATCGGCCGGCTTCGAATCCTGGCTCGATGCGCAGTTCAGCATGCCGCGCCAAACGAGCCACTGGGACTGGCTGGTGGCGGCCGGCCACGCCACCACCGCGACGATGAACAATCAGGTGGGCTTTGATCCCGTCATGTGGCGCCAACTTATCGCCACTCCCGACCAGCTCCGCCAGCGCGTCGGCATGGCGCTCCTCGACCTCCTTGTGATCGGCATTGACGGCGTCAACGCCCCTTGGCGGCAGTTTGCTGTGGCCGCCTATGTCGACCTGCTCATGGACAACGCGTTCGGTAATTTCCGGACAATCCTGCAACAGGTCTCGACCAGTCCGGCGATGGGCTATTACCTTACCTTCCTCGGTAACAGGAAGGCGAACGCCGCGACTGGCGCCGTCCCGGACGAAAATTACGCACGCGAGCTGATGCAGCTTTTCACGATTGGCCTGATACGGCTTAATCCGGACGGTACCTCCCAAGGGTCGGAAACTTACACCCAAGCAGACATCACCGGCCTTGCTCGCGTCTTCACCGGCTTCACGCTCGATTCCGCCGACAACAGCACGCCCGACCGGCTCCGCCGGCCGATGGCGATCACTGCGGCCCAGCATGAAACCGGCGTTAAAACGTTTCTCGGCACGACCATTCCAGCCGGCACGAGCGGCGCCGACAGCCTGAGAATGGCGCTCGACACGATCTTCGCCCATCCAAATGTCGCGCCCTTTGTCAGCAAGCAGCTCATCCAGCGCCTTGTCACGTCCAATCCCACTCCGGCCTATGTCGGGCGAATTTCCGCCGTATTCGACAACAATGGCAACGGCGCCCGCGGCGATTTGCGCGCGGTCGTGCGCGCCATCCTCCTCGACACCGAAGCGCGCAGCAATTCGCTTGTTTCGAGTTACGGCAAGCTTCGCGTGCCGGTCCAGCGCCTCACCGGCTGGGCGCGGGCCTTCAATTCGAATTCGCCCTCCAACGGCTGGGCGATTGGGGACACTTCCTCGACCGCCAACCGCCTCGGTCAAAGCCCCGGCCGAAGCCCGAGCGTCTTCAATTTTTTCCGCCCCGGCTACACGCCGCCGAACACGGCGATCGCCACCGCCGGCCTCGTCGCGCCAGAATTCCAGATCGCCAACGAGCCGTCGGTTATCGCTTATGTGAATTACATGCAGGCACTGATAGCGGGCGGGGCCGGCGACTTCCGCGCCGACTATTCCGACATCCTGACGCGCGCCGGAGACGCCACTACGCTGGTAAGCGAAGTGGATCTGCTTCTCGGCGCGCAATTGAGCGCGGCGACCAGGACATCCATTGCCGCCGCCGTCGATTCGATTGCGACCACAGCCGTGAACGGGCCGCTGAACAGGGTCTACACCGCGATCTTGCTGGCGCTCGCTTCGCCAGATTACCTGATTCAGAAGTGAGGAGGGCGCGATGACCGAACAGTCGAGGCGGGCCTTCCTCAGGCGTAGTGCAGCGCTCGGGATTGTAGGGAGCGCCACTCCCTTCGTTGTCAACTTTGCAGCGATCGGCGAGGCGGCCGCGGCAACCGCAACCGATTACAAAGCCCTAGTCTGCATTTTCATGTTCGGCGGCAATGACTACGCGAACACGGTCACGCCGTTCGACCAACCGACCTACGATCAGTATGCGCGCCTGCGCAGCACGATCGCTCACAGCCGCGATTCGATTGCGGCGACCGCTCTGACGCCGCAGAACGCGCTTCCCGGCGGAGCCCAGTTCGCCCTGGCGCCGGGGCTGGCTCCGCTGGTGCCGTTGTTCGACAGCGGCCGGCTAGCGGTCGCGCTCAACGTCGGGACGCTTGTCCAACCGACCAGCAAGGCAAACTACCTGGCGCGCAGCGTGCTGCTTCCGCCCAAGCTCTTTTCGCACAACGATCAACAGAGCTTTTGGCAGGCCTCCAATGCCGAAGGCGCATCCTCGGGCTGGGGAGGGCGGATCGGCGATCTCCTCCAGTCTGGCAACGGCTCCTCGACGCTCACCTGCATCAACGCCTCCGGCAACGCGGTCTTCATGTCCGGCCGCAGCGCGGTCCAGTACAGCGTCACCGCCAACGGGCCCGTGCCCCTCCTCAACAACTCGACCACCCTGTTCGGCTCGTCCGTGGGCATGAGCACGCTCCGGACGCTCATGACCCAGCCGCGCGAGCATGTGCTGGAGGCGGAGCACAACCGCGTGACCAAGCGGTCGCTGGATCTTCAGCTGCAAGTCAGCGGCGCGCTCGCCGCCGCTCCGGCGCTCAATACCGTCTTTCCCGTCGGCAACACGCTCGCCGATCAATTGCGGATCGTTGCGCGGCTGATATCCGTCTCGCAGGAGCTCGGCGCGCGGAGGCAGGTCTTCTTTGTGTCGATGGGTGGTTTTGACAATCATGATTCGATGCTCACCACCCATCCCGTCTTGCTCGCCCGCGTCGGCGCGGCGATGCGCGCCTTCCACGATGCCACGGTGGAGTTGGGCGTCGTCGACAAAGTGACGAGCTTCACCGCTTCGGATTTCGGCCGGACGCTCACCTCGAACGCCAATGGGTCCGACCATGGCTGGGGCTCGCATCATTTTGTCATGGGCGGCGCGGTCCGCGGCCGCGCCTTTTACGGGACGCCGCCGGTCGTTGCCGATAACGGCCCCGACGACGTCGGCCAGGGGAGGTTGCTTCCGTCGTTGTCGGTCGACCAATATGGCGCGACGCTGGCGAGCTGGTTTGGTGTTCCAAGCGGGAGCCTCACGACCGTTCTTCCAAACCTGGCCAACTACAATCCAAGCACATGGAATGTCGGTTTTATGTGACATTCCGTAGCCCCCACGGCGAAAAACATCGGCTTCTCGAAACCCTCAATCTTAAAGCAGACCACCTGCTAGCGGCCAGATGTAGACCTAGCTACTTCGACAATGCCGCGCGACCAGTCCCGTGGACCGTTCTGTGTACCTGCGCACTTGAAGGAGTGGTGCCCCGGGGCGGATTCGAACCACCGACACTGCGATTTTCAGTCGCATGCTCTACCAACTGAGCTACCGGGGCAGGCACTGCGCGCGCGGGGCGGAAACGGCCCGGGCGGTTGGCGAGGCGGCGCTATGGCCAAGGGCGCGGCGCTTGGCAAGAGGCGTCAATCGGGGGCGGGGCGTTCGATGTCCTCCTGATCCAGGAGCAGGTCGGCCGGCGGACCGGGCACCGCGTAGCTGTCGGAAAACCAGCGGACCAGATCGCGGTCCTTGCAGCGGGTCGAACAGAACGGCGCGTGGACCGCGCTGCGCGGTTTGCGGCAGATCGGGCAGGGGCGTGTCGTGGTCATCGGGCGACGATCTGGGCATGGCCGCCCGCCAGTGCAAGCGCCGGGTCGGGCTGGAGCCGCACTTCGCGGCCAGTGCGGCGCTCGAGTTCGCCAATCCACTCGGGCAGATGCGCGGCGATCAGCGCGGGATGAGCGGTCAGCAGCACCGCGCCGGCGCCATCGATGCCCTCGGCCTGACGCAGCAGCCGCCTCGCCGCCGCGCCCGCGCGGTCGAACGCGAGGCGATGGAGCAGCGACGGCCCGGCCGCCCGCGCGACGATCTGGACGAGCCCGAACCCGTTCATCGCGGTGCGTTCGTGGTCCCAACCGGAAAGCGCCGCATCGAGCGCGCGGTCGACCGCCTTGCGGTCGTTGCGCGCCGCGAGCGTGGGGAAGTCGACCCCGATCGATCCGCTTAGCTCGAACCGTGCAAGCGCGTCGGCCAGCGGGCCGACCGCCGCCAAGGACAGTTCGCCGGGCGGCAGCGTGCCGTCGATATCGACCAGCGTCATCGCCGCGGTCGGGGCGAAATGCAGCGCGCCGCCCGCGAACGTGACTTCGGCGTCCCACGCTTCGGCCCAGATCTCGTCCCACGCGGCGTCGGGGAAGCGGCGGACCACCGTCGCCTCGGGCAGCGCCTCGGCGAGCGTGGGCGCGGGGCGGGGCGGAGCGTCGGTCGGCCGCGCCTGGGCGAGCTTGCGGCGCTTGGCTTCGCGCATTGGCGCGCGGGTGACTTCAAGGCGCAGCGGCGCGCCTTCGCTCGCGCTGGCCGGCAGCCGGTCGACCAGCGCCTCCTCGCCGCCGGCGAAGCGGGCCCGGCCGCGGGCGCTGGCGCTTGTCCGCTCGACCAGCACCGCGTCGGCCACCAGCCCCGCCTCGAGCCCGCCGGGCCAGCGCAGCCGAGCGCCGACCGCGCGCCCGTTCGCGTAACGCAGCGCGCGCTCTTCACCGATGCCCTGTTCGACCAGCCAGGTCATCTTGGCGAGGTCACGGAATGGCGAAACCCGCGGCCTTGAGCAGTGCGCGGGTTTCGTAGAGCGGCAGGCCGACGACCCCTGAATGACTGCCGCCGATCCAGGCGATCAGGCCTTCAGCGGCGCCCTGGATGGCGTAGCCGCCGGCCTTGCCGCGCCATTCGCTGATCGCGAGATAGGCCGCGATCTCTTCGGCGGAGAGGCGCTTGAAGCGCACCTGCGTCTCGCTCAGCCGCTCGCGCAGCGTGCCGTCGGGCGCGCGCAGCGCGATCGCCGAAAACACCCGGTGGCGGCGGCCGGACAGCAGCTCGAGGCACGCGCGCGCGGCCGCCTCGTCGTCCGCCTTGGGCAGGATGCGGCGGCCGACCGCGACAACGGTGTCGCCAGCCAGCACATATGCTTCGCCATCGGCGGCGGCCTCGGCCTTTTCGCGCGCCATCCGCGCGGCGTAGTCGCGCGGCGGCTCGGCCCTGGCGGGGGTCTCGTCGATGTCGGTCGCGGCGACCGTGGTGGGCGCGATGCCGAGCCGCGCGATCAGTTCGCGCCGGCGCGGGCTGGCGGATGCCAACACCAGTTTGGGGATGAGCGCGGGCATGGCGCCCCCTTTGGCCAAATTTGGCGGCTTTACTGCGGCCCCGGGCCGCCGCGGCCAGGCATGAAGCGGTAGGTGATCCGGCCCTTGGTCAGGTCGTAAGGGGTCAGCTCGACCAGCACTTCGTCGCCGGTCAGCACGCGGATGCGGTTCTTGCGCATCTTGCCCGCGGTGTGGCCGAGAATCTCGTGGCCGTTCTCAAGCTCGACCCGGAACATCGCGTTGGGCAGCAGTTCGACTACCTTGCCGCGCATTTCGAGGAGTTCTTCTTTGGCCATGCGGTTTGTCGGTACCTCGTCGTCGGTTGGTCGGATTGGCCGCGCCTTTAGACGCGCCACAGCCAAAAGGGAAGCGCGCGCTGTCAGCATCGAGAAAGGGCGTTGCGACAAAAAGTTACGCGAGCACGGGTTGTGTCGCGCGCCGCCGTTTCGCCAGGGCGGCGGCAGGGGAATGGTTCAACGATTTCAAGGACGGCCTGGCTCTTGCGTTCCCTCTATCCTGTTTCGCTGATGGCGCTCGCGCTGGCCAATACCGCGCTGGCCAGGCCCGTCTCGGCTCAGGAGGCCCAGCCGATCGCGCAGTCCGGCGCCGACCGCCGCCAGGCCGATACCGACCAGATCGTGGTCATCGCCGAGCGGCTGCCGGGCCAGGTCCAGACCGACGTGCCCCCGGTGGTCGAGCTCAACGAGGCCGAGATCGCTGCTTACGGTGCGACCTCGGTCGCGGACCTCGTCGCCCAGCTGGCGCCGCAGACCGGATCGAGCCGCGGGCGCGGGGGCGGGCACGTGTTCCTGGTCAACGGCCAGCGGATTTCGAATTTCCGCGAATTGAGCCGCTTCCCGCCCGAGGCGATCCGCAAGGTCGAGGTGCTGCCCGAGGAAGTCGCGCTCAAGTTCGGCTTCGCGCCCGACGCGCGGGTAATCAATTTCATCCTCCAGGAAAACTTCGTCAGCCGCGAGGTCGAGGCCGAGTTCGGGATGCCCACGGCGGGCGGCTACGGTGCCGCCCAGCTCGAGGCCTCGCTGCTCTCGATCGCCGGCGCGCGGCGGATCAATGCCGGAATCGACTACCAGCGCACCAGCCCGCTGACTGAAGGCGAACGCGGGATTGAGCAAAGCATCGCCGCGGCGCCGGCGGTGATCGCGGCGGGGCTCGATCCGGCCGATTTCCGCACGCTGGTGGCACGCAGCGAAAGCGTGACCGCCAATGCGACGATGACGCAAGGACTGGGCGAGATGGGCGCGGGCGGTCAGGTGACGCTCACCGGCGAGGTGTTGCGCAGCGTGACCAACTCGCTGTCGGGTATTGACGCGATCGAGCTGACGCCGATCGAGCGCCGCACAAAGATCGACACCTATTCGCTGGGCGGGGGCTACAACCGCCAGCTCGGCGACTGGCGTTTCTCGACCACGCTCGATGCGAACCACACCGACAGCGACAGCCGACGCGACGAGTCGGCAGGGTCAGGCGCCGATCGCGCGCTCAGCGCGACATGGACCGCGGACCTCAAGACGACCCTCGCCGGAACTCCCTTGCGGCTGCCCGCCGGCGATGCGAACCTGACGCTCGACACTGGTTACAAGTGGAACAAGATCGCCGCCAGCGGCACGCCGAGCGGAGCGAGCGACGCATCGTTCGATCGCAGCGGGGTGCGCGCTGGCTTCAACCTCGGCGTGCCGCTCGCCAGCCGGCGCGAGGGCGTGCTGGCGGCGATCGGCGATCTGTCGCTCAACCTGAGCGGCGGGGTCGACCGCCTGTCCGACTTCGGCACGCTGACCAACTGGAACGCCGGCGTGGTGTGGAGCCCGGCCGAACGCCTCGGCCTCCAGGCCAGCGTCATCGCGCGCGAGGTGGCGCCGGGGCTGTCGCAGCTCGGCGCGCCGCGCATCGTCGATGTGAACGTGCCGGTGTACGATTTCGCGAGTGGGCGGACGGTGCTCGCCAGCGTCACCACCGGCGGCAATCTCAACCTGCTCGCCGAGACCCAGCGCGACCTCAAGCTGTCGGCGAGCTACGACCTCGACCTGTTCGAGCGCGCCAATTTGTTGGTCGAATACAACCGCAATCGCTCAAGCGACACCACCGAGAGCTTCCCGCTGCTGACCCCGGCGACCGAGGCGGCTTTCCCCGGGCGGGTGACTCGCGCGGCCGACGGCACGCTGCTGGCGATCGACCGGCGTCCGGTTACTTTCGCGCAGCGCAGCTCGTCGCGCATCCGCTACGGCTTCAACCTCTTCGGGCGGCTGGGCAAGCCGTCGCCCCAAGCACAAGGCGGCCGTGGGCCGTTTGCGGCGGTCAGCCCTGCGCAGGCCCCCGCGCCCGTCGCGGACACCAGCCCGCGCGCCCCCGGCGGCGGCGGGTTCGGGGGCGGGGGCGGGCTCGGCGACCCGGCGCGCTTTGCCGAAATGCGGGCGAAATTCTGCTCCGTGCCGGAGGGGCGAGCGCCCGATCTGACCGGCGTGCCCGAGCGCATGCTCGAGCGGCTCAAGGGCCCCGACGGTCAGATCGACCCGGCCAAGGTGGCCGTGATAAAGGCGCGCTTGTGCGCCGCCGACGGTGCCGCTCCCGGCGGGCCGCCGCGCACGCCGATGACGCCTGAGCAGTTCGTGCAGCTACGTACCGGGCTCGGCTGCGGCGATTCCGCACGCGCGCCCGACCTGGCGTCGATCCCCGCACCGATCCTGGAACGGATGAAGGGTTCCGACGGCCAGGTCGACCCGGCGCGGCTGACCGAGTTCCGCCAGCGAATCTGCGCGATGCCGGTGCCGAAACCGGGCGCTGGGCCGGGCGCGGGAGCGGCCGCGCATGGCGGTCCCCCCGGTCCGGTGGTCGCGGTCGGGCCCGGGGGCGGCCGGGGCGGCCGCGGTGGCGGAGCGGGTGGACCAGTCGGCGGCGGTCCGCGCGGCGGGGGCCCTGGCGGCGGCCCACGGGGCGCCTTGGGGGGCATGTTCGGCGGCGGCGACGGGCAGGGCCGCTGGAACCTTTCGATGTATCACACGGTCGAGCTGTCCAATCGCGCGCTGATCGCGTCCACCGGCCCGGCGCTCGATCTGCTCGACGGCGACGCGCTGAGCGAAAGCGGGCTGTCGCGCCACCGCGTCGAACTCGAAGGCGGCCTGTTCAAGGACGGCTTGGGCGCGCGGCTGTCGGCCAACTACCGCTCGGGCAGCCTGGTCCGCGGCAGCGGTCTGCCCGGATCGAGCGACTTGCGCTTCGGCGGCCTGGCGACCTTCAACTTGCGGCTGTTCGCCAACCTGGCGCAGCAGAAATGGCTGACGGGACCGGGCGAAGCCGGCTTCTGGAAGGGCGCCCGGCTGGGGCTGGGAATCGAAAATGTGCTCGACGCGCAGCAGCGGGTGACCGACGCCAACGGCACGGTGCCGCTGCGCTACCAGCCCGGCCTGGTCGATCCGCGAGGGCGGTTCGTCGAGATCGAGTTCCGGAAGCTGTTCTAGCGCCTCAATGCAACTGCGTGCGCGGGAACAGCAGCGACGACAGACTCTTGGCGGCGAACGGCGCCCATTCGCCTTGCGGCTGCGCCAGTCGGTCGGCGATCGCCAGCATGACCGCCGGGTTGACCCCGAGGCCGACGTGGCTGGCGAAGACCTCGATGTTTTCGGTCTGCGGATTGCGGTCGGGCCGTTGGACCGAGCCGCGCCAGTGAACCACGCCGTCGGCCTTGGTCAGGATCGAGGTGGTCGGCACCGGCGGCGCCTCGCCCAGCTTGCGGAAATTGCCGCGCTTCATCGGTTCGGGCCGCTTGCCGTTGAGCATCTCGAACAGGACCCGCGCGTTCGAATGGTCGCGGTCGTCGCTGATCGGGCTGCCGAGCGTGATCACCTGGCGGACCTTGTCGGGCGTGAGCTTGGCAAGCTCGCGCGCGAACACTCCGCCCAGGCTCCAGCCGACGATGCTGATCTTGCCGCCGGTGCGCCCGGACAGCTCGCGCACGCACGCCGCCATCGCTTCGACCCGCGCGTTGTCCAAGCGCACGTTGCGGCCCAGGTTCCAGCCGGCGACATCGTAGCCGAGCTGGCTCAGTAGCCGGCGCATCGGCCCGGTCGAGCTGTCGCTGGCCATGAATCCCGGAAGCACCAGCACGCCGTGCCCGTCACCGCGCGGCAGGAACGACATCAGCGGGCGCAGCGCGACGAAGGCGGCCAGCTCGCCCAGTGCGCGGCTCGGCTCGGTCAGCGTCAGCAGCTTGCTGGGCGGATGAGCGCCGCGGCGCTGGCGGGGGACGGTGGCGGTGGCGGCAGTCATGCTTTGGCGGTCCTTTTCCGCGCCGCTGCTTTACCGGCGGGTGTGGGCTGGGAACGGCCCGAGGCGGCTTTGGTGCCCCGCTTGACCTTTGTTTGCTTCGCGGTTGCCGGCTTGGGAGGTGCCTTGGACGCCTCCTTGTCCGGTTGCGCCACGCCGCGTGCCGCGTCGCGCAATTCGACGAAACTGTCCTCGATGCACTGGGCGTAGAATTCCGGGTCGGGCAGCAGTTCGCGGCAGCCGGTAAAGGTGATCGTCGCCTCGTCGGTGTATGACTGGACCACGTGGGCGAGGCCCATGCCATCGGTCAGGCAGATCAGCCCCATCATGCTTTCCAGCCGCGCCCCGGCCGAATAGATCGGCACCGGCGGGCCGGGCACGTTGGTCACCACGGTGGTGAACGGCGGGCCCATGCGGTTGGCGAGGCCCAGCCGGGTGTAAAGCTGCGCCCCCAGGCTCATCCACAGCGCCGGTGAAACCTTGCTCGCCTCGGCCATGTTGCGCGCGCCGATCGCCTCGGTCATGGCCTTGGAATTGGTGGTCTTGGAATGGACGTAGCGCAGCCGCTCGGCCGGATCGGCGATGTGGGTGCCGAGCGGGGCGATCATCGCCGCAACCTGGTTGCCCATGTCGCCTTTCTCGCCCTTCGAGCGGACCGAGATCGGCGCCATCGCGGTCAGCGTCTTGTCGGGCAGGTCGCTCTTCGACAGCAGGTACTTGCGCATCGCCCCGCCGATGATGGCGAGGAACACGTCGTTGACCTTGGCCTGAGGTTCGAGCGCGCGCAGCGCCTTGACGTCGGCCAGCGGAAAGCTGCGCCCTTCGACCACGCGATGAGCCGAAATTACCCGGTTGAAGCGCGACTTGGGGGCGATCATCTCGCCCGACAGATTGAACTCCTTGGCCGCCAGGCCCTTGATCGCCTTGGCCAGCCCCGGCGCGGCCTTCGCCGCGACCTCGAGCTGTTTCCAGGGATTGGTGATGGCGTTGAAATAGCTCTTGCCAAGCAATTCGATGGGATTGGGGACCTTTTCCGGCTTCCATTCGTCGGCCGCGGCGGGGGGCGGCTCGGCTGGATCGAGCGTGTGCATCGCCTCCATCAGGTCGATCCCGCTCATCCCGTCGATCGCCGCGTGGTGGACCTTCGTCACCATCGCATAGCAACCCTTGGGCAGGCCCTCGATCCCGTCGAGCCCCTCGACGACGGTGAATTCCCACGGCGGCCGGGTGAGGTCGAGGGGGCGGGCGAAAATTCGCGCCGCCTGGATGCACAACTGCCGCCAGTCGCCCGGCTTGGGCAGCGCGACATGGCGCAAGTGGTATTCGAGGTCGAAATCGGGGTCCTCGACCCAATACGGATAGTCGAGGTCGAACGGCACCCGCACCATCCGCTGGCGCACGGTCTTCGACAGCTGCAGCCGGCTTTCGAAAAAGCTGAGGATATCCTTGAAGCGGACGAAGCCGCCGGGCGCGGTCGCGGGGTTGTAGATCAGCACCGAACCGATGTGCATCGGCGAGTTCTTCGTCTCGAGCGCGACGAAACTCGCGTCCATGCCCTGCAGTTGCCGCAATGGCGCTCTCCTGCTTTTCTGCGCTACCGCTACGCTGCTTGATCGCGAAAGGGCGCGGATTTTGCGAAGATTAACACAGGCGGGTCACTTGGCAATGCACGTCCTAGATCGCCTCCCCCGCCGCGACCCCGCTGGCCCAGGCCCATTGGAAGTTGTAGCCGCCCAGCCAGCCGGTCACGTCGACCGCTTCGCCGATGGCGTAGAGGCCGGGCACGCGGCGCGCCTCCATCGTCTTGGAAGATAGCTCGGCGGTCGCGATGCCCCCGAGCGTGACTTCGGCCTTGGCAAAGCCTTCGCTGCCGTTGGGGCGGAAGGTCCACCGCGCCAGCCGTGCCTCGGCATCGCGCAACGCCGCGTCGGATTGGTGGTGGAGTTCGCCGTCGATGCCGAGCCGCTCGGCCAGCGTCGCCGCCAGTCGCTCGGGCAGCGCTTCGCGCAGCAGCGCGCGCAAGGTAGCGCGCGGGGTCGTGCGCTTGGCGCCGGTCAGCCAGCCGCGCGCGCGATCGGGCAGGAAGTCGACCGACACCGTTTCACCCGGCCTCCAGTACGACGAGACCTGGAGAATCGCCGGACCAGATAGCCCACGGTGCGTGAACAGCGCCGCCTCGCGGAAAGCCGTCGCCCCGGCGCTGGCGACGACTTCGGCCGAGACCCCCGACAGCTCGCGGAACAGCACGTCCTCACCGCCCAGCGTCAGCGGCACGAGCGCCGGGCGCGGCTCGACCACCTTGAGCCCGAACCGGCGCGCGAGTTCGTAGGCGAAGCCGGTCGCGCCCATCTTGGGGATCGACGGCCCGCCGGTGGCGACGACCAGCGCGGGCGCGGAAGCGTCTCCGACACTAAACACCCCGTCGGCGTGCGCGACCTCGCCCACCTCCATCCCGCAGCGCACCTCGACTCCGCCCCCCATTTTTTCGGCTTGGGCGCATTCGGCCAGCAGCAGGGCGACGATCTGCCCTGCCGAGCCGTCACAGAACAGTTGGCCGAGGGTCTTTTCGTGCCAGGCGACGCCATAGCGTTCGACCAGCTCGATGAAATCGCGGGGCGTGTAGCGGGCGAGCGCCGACTTGGCGAAATGCGGGTTGGCGGAGAGGTAGCGGTCGGGCGCGATGTTCAGGTTGGTGAAGTTGCACCGCCCGCCGCCCGAGATGAGAATTTTCTTGCCCACCGCCTCGGCGCGTTCGAGCACCAGCACGCGCCGCCCGCGCTGGCCCGCGATGGTGGCGCACATCAGGCCGGCGGCGCCGCCGCCGAGGATGATCGCGTCGTGAGTCACGGCTCGCGGGTCAGGAGATCGGCCTGGCGGAAACCAGCGTCGCGGCTCAGTTGGCCAGCAGCCGCATCACGCAGCGCACCAGCTCGACCCCGTCGACCGGCTTGCGCAGCAATTTGGCGCCCGGCATCTCGCGTTCGAGCCGCGCGGTCATGGTGTCGTTGGCGAAACCGGTGACGAAGATGGCCGGGATCGCCCGTCCGGCGCGGATCGCGCGAATCGCCTCGACCCCGTCGATCCCGGGGCCCAGGTTGACGTCGCTGACGATGATCCCGGGGGCCCGCCGGGCGGCCATTGCGACCGCCTGGTCGCCGGTGGCGGAGATCGCGACGGTCCGAAATCCCGCTTCCAGCAGCGTTTCCTCGATCAGCCAGGCGATGATCGCCTCGTCCTCGATCACCAGGATCGGGGTGGCGAACAGGTCCATCGTCGCGTCGTCGTCAGGGCCGGCGGTCGGCGGTGACACGGGCTCGTGAAAGCGGCGGCCCGGGGGAAGGGTGACTGTGACCGCGATTGCCCGTTCCTCCGTCATTGAAGCGCAAACTGCATGGTGATCGCCAGGCCCTGGTCGTGCCATTCGGTGACGAGTTCGCCGCCCAGTTCATGGCCGACACTCATCGCGATCATGCGCGAGCCGAAGCCGCGCCTGTCAGGCGCTACGATTGCCGAGCCGCCAAGTTCCCGCCAATGCAGTTCCACCCGGCCCTCGTCGACCGACCAGTCGATCGCCACCCGCCCGCCGTCGTGCGACAAGGCGCCGTATTTCAGCGCGTTGGTGAGCAGTTCGTGGACGATCATGTTGAGGCTGAGGAACTGGCGCGGCGACAGCAGCAGGTCGGGTCCGGCGATCGCGACCTGGCCCTGCTCGCCGGTCAATCCGCCGAACGCGGCGTCGAGCAGCGCACGCAGGGATGCCCGGTCCCAGGCGGCGGCGGTGAGAATCTCGTGCGCCTTCGCGAAGCTGTCGAGCCGGGCGGAGAACGCGGTCATGAACTCCTCGGGCGAGCGGGTCGTGCGGAAGGTCTGCTGCGCGGTCGCGCTGACCACCCCGAGCAGGTTCTTCACCCGGTGGTTGAGTTCGGCCACCATCAGCGCCTGGCGCCGCATGTGATCGTGCCGCTCGCTAATGTCGCGCAGGAACCCCAGGAACACCGGCACGCCGAATTCGCTGGTGCGGGTGATCGACAGCTCGACCGGAATCTCGTGGCCGTCGCGGTGGATCGCCTCGATCTCGATCCGGTTATCGAGCACCGGGCCTTCGCCGGTGGCGAGCAAATGCGCGAGGCCGCGCTCGTGCGCCTCGCGGTGGCGGGGGGGAATGATCAGCTCGCTCATCCGCCGGCCGTTGACCTCGGCGAACGACCAGCCGAACGTGGCCTCGGCAACGTCGTTCCAGCCCGCGACCGTGCCGTCCTCGCGCATCACCACCACCGCGTCGAGCGCGGTCTTGAGAACCGTGCCGAATTGGGCGGTATCGACATCCGGAGCGATGGTCATCAAGGCGCGGGCGTAACGCAAAATCCGCCCCTGTCCAGCGCCTTGCCGGCACTCTCCAACCCGCCTGTCGCCAGCCCGATGTCATTGCGCTAACGGCGTTTTGGTATGTCCAAAGCCGGCCGCCCCGATCTGCCGACCTCGTCCGAGCGGTTCCACGAGGAGCGCGCCGCCTATACCGTCAAGGGCGCCGGGGCGCAGCCCGATCTCGAGGCCGGCGTGGCCGCTATTCGAAGCACGGTGCGGACGCTGCGGCCCACGCCCGGGGTCTACCGCATGCTCGATGCGCGCGGCGACGTGCTCTATGTCGGCAAGGCGCGCAGCCTGAAGGCGCGGGTGGCGAATTATACCCAGGTCAAGGCGCTCTCCAACCGCCTGCGTCGGATGATCAGCCAGACCCGCGCGCTGGAAATCGTCACCACCAATTCCGAAGCCGAGGCGCTGCTATTGGAAGCGCAGCTGATCAAGCGCTTCCGCCCGCCGTACAACGTGCTGCTGCGCGACGACAAAAGCTTCCCGTTCATCCTGCTGCGCGCCGACCACGCGTTCCCGCGCATCACCAAGCACCGCGGCGCGCGGCGGGCCAAGGGCAATTACTACGGCCCGTTCGCCAGCGCCGGCAGCGTGAACACCACGATCAACGCGCTGCAGAAGCTGTTCCTGCTGCGCAGCTGCACCGACAGCTTCTTCGCCCGCCGCGACCGGCCGTGCCTGCTCTACCAGATCCGCCGTTGCTCGGCGCCGTGTGTGGGCCGGATCGACGAGGCCGATTACGCCGAGCTGGTCGGCGAGGCGAAGGACTTCCTCTCGGGCAAGTCGGGCGCGGTGCAGAAGAAGATCGAGGTGCAGATGGCCGAGGCGGCGGCCGGCCTCGATTACGAACGCGCGGCGATGCTGCGCGACCGGCTGCGCGCCGCCACCGCGATCCAGGGCAGCCAGGCGATCAACGCCGCGGGCGTGGGCGACGCCGATATCTTCGCGCTCGCCAGCAAAGGCGGGCAGGTCGGCATCCAGGCGTTCTTCGTGCGCGGCGGGCAGAACTGGGGCCACCGCGCGTTCTTCCCCAGCCACACGGCCGAGGTGGCGGAGGGCGACGTGCTCGCCGACGTGCTCGCCCAGTTCTACGAGGAAGTGCCGCCGCCGCGCACGATCCTGCTCGACCGGACGCTGCCCGAACAGGCGCTGCTGGCCGAGGCGCTGTGCACGGCTGCCGGTCACCGCGTCGAAATCAGCGTACCGCAACGCGGCGACCGGCGCCGGCTGCTCGCCCAGGCCAGCCGCAATGCGGTCGAGGCGCTCGAGCGGCGGCTGGCCGAAAGCGGCACCCGCGCGCGCACCCTGCGCGAGCTGGCCGAGTTCCTCGAGCTGGCCGAGCCGCCGGGCCGGATCGAGGTCTACGACAACAGCCATATCCAGGGCGACAAGGCGCTGGGCGCGATGGTCGTCGCCGGGCCCGAGGGGTTCGTCAAAGGCCAGTACCGCAAGTTCAACATCAAGAGCGCGCAGACCAACGACGACTTCGCGATGATGCGCGAGGTGATGACTCGCCGCTTCGCCCGCGCACTGGAAGAAAGCCCCGACCGGGACAGCGAAACCTGGCCCGACCTGGTGCTGATCGACGGCGGCAAGGGCCAGATGTCGAGCGTCAAGGACGCGCTGGAAGAGCTCGGCATCGAGGACGTTCCGCTGATCGCCATCGCCAAGGGCCCGCACCACGGGCGCGACGGCCGCGAGGTATTCCACTTCCCCGACGGGCGCGAGAAGACCCTGCCGCCCAACGCGCCGCTATTGTTCTACCTCCAGACCCTGCGCGACGAAGTCCACCGCTTCGCCATCGGCGCCCACCGCGCCAAGCGCAGCCGCGCGATCACCGCCTCACCTTTGGACGAAATCCCCGGCATCGGTCCGGGAAGGAAACGCGCGCTGCTGCTGGCGTTCGGCACGGCGGGGAAGGTGCGCGCGGCGGCGCTGGAGGACCTCAAACGCACGCCCGGCATCAGCGAGGGCGTGGCGCAGAAGATCTGGGATTTTTATCACCCGGCGGGGTGAAACCCGCTCGCACACTACAAGCGCTTATTAGTCAGCCGCAGGACAAAGGTCAGACATTCGCCTCCAGCAGGGCGATCTCTTCGCCCGTCAGGTCGAACAAGGCATAGACCTGGCTGTTGATCTCGCTTTCGATGCGGGCGATCTCTGCAGTGAGGGCTTGGATTTTGGCGCGGTTTTCGCCGATCCAGCTCTCCCACGCGCCGCGTTCGCGCAGCGGGATATCGGCTTTCAGCACCTTTCTCACTTCCGCCTGGAAGGCGGCGAAGCTGGCGGCCTCCCACCAGCGCTTCAGACGCTCGCTCAGCTTTGGCTCGCGGCCCGGCGGTGCCAGGTCAGGAATACGGCGGGTGACTTCCTGTTGCAGACTATAGCGCTCCTCCGCTGCCGCCTGTGCAGCTTCGGCGAGGGCTGCAAGTTCTGCCTTTTGAGCACCCGTCGCTGGCGGTATTGGAAGGTTCTCGACATACTGCGACTTCATTCGGAAAAAGCCACCACTCGCTATGGTCGTTTCACTTGTCAGCGCGAACCACATCAAGCGGGAATTGAGAAGCGCAGATTCGAAATACGCGCCTCCCTGCAAGCAGAAGCACGTCATGTCGATGAAGGTGCCACTATCAACCGAAAACGTCGGCCGATCTGCAATGTCCCGGTAAACAACCTTCGTTCCGCTGTAGGTTCTGGAAAATACCTCCTGTGATTGTTGAAGTTCAAACCATTCTTGATCGGCAGCCCGCAACTCAAGTCGGTCGCGATGATTTTCGAGCCACGCCTTGATAGCTTGAAAATCTTCGATCTTGATCTTGCCTTTGGGGATGTAGATTATCCACTTTCCACTAGTTTCGACTCGCCACGGGTGAACCTCACCCCCGAAAACAATCGGCTTCAGAAGCGAAGCTGACATCGGGTCCCTGATGAGACCTTCTCTCTGAGCGGCATCGACAATAAACGCCTTGTTGTAGCCGGTTTTTATCCCTGCAAGCGGGCGCCCGTAGACCTCCTTCAACGTCGGTTGGTTCGCCCTAATCTTTGCTCGAAGCAGCCTGAGATCGTCATTTTCCAATGACCACGAAGTACTTGAAAGCGCCTGTTGAGGATAAATTTGGTGGGTCGCCTCAAAGGCTCTACTGAAATCTTCGGAGGGCAATTCATCTACATTCCAGAAACGGAACGCATGCCCCTTTTCCGGATGCGCCGCCCGCATGATCAGGATGACCGGGTAGGTTGTCACACCCGCAAATATTTGCCGATCGCCAAAATTGACGACGGTTTCCAACGCTGCTTGGCTGCGAAGGAAATTGCGCAGCGGCTGGCCCGAACCGGTCTTGAAGAACGTTCCGGACGATATGTAGCCAAGGCGGCCACCTGATTTGAGCAGCTTGATGCCTCGCTCAAAGAAATAAGCGGAGAGGTCCGCTCGGTCCGAAACGACCTCGAACCTCTTGGCAAGATATGGCTTCAGCGCTTTCAGAAGCTCCATCCGCACGTAAGGCGGATTCCCCAGCACGATATCGAACCCGCCTTGGGCGAAAACCTCCGCAAACCTCTCCTTCCATACAAAGCCGTGGCTGCGATAGGCGAAGCTCGAATCTTCGATCAGGCTGTCGCCGACCCGGAAATTGTCGTCGAGGCTATCCAGCACCTTTCCGTGGCGGGCTGTCTTGATCCAGAGCGAGAGCTTGGCGATCTCCACGCTCTCCTCGTTCACGTCGACCCCGAACAGGTTGTGGGTAAGGATTTCGCTGTCCACCTCGAACAGCGCGCCTTCGCCTAGTTCCTCCAGCCGCAAGTTGCACCGGGTCAGCTCCGCCTTCAGCCAGTCGAAGGCCATAACGAGGAACACGCCCGAACCGCACGCGGGATCGACGATGCGCAGTTTCGAAAGCCGCTCGCGATAGGCGCGCCAAAATGCCTTTTCCGCCTCCCGGGATTTCCATGCGATAGGATCGTCCTGCGGCGTCGCACCCTTGCGCGCATGCTCGGCCAACAACCCGGCAAAGATTTCCCGGCAATGGGTGCCGAGCGTCTGCTCGACGATGAAGCGTGCTATGTAGTCAGGGGTGTAAACCACGCCATCGCGCTTGCGGCGGCCGGTTGTACCGCTTGTTTTCTTGTCTGGCGGGGCTTCGCCGCGCGCCTCCGCCTGGAGCTGCTCCACGTCGGCGATCGATTGCTCGAAGATATGGCCCAGCACGGTGACCGAGACTTCCGAGGCGAAGTCGTATTCGGAAAGCCGCTTGAAGCCCTCGCAGATGCGGTCCGGCACGTTCAGCGCGTTGATTGCCTCGTCGGGCCTGAACAGGCCGCCATTATAACGCGGCACCTGAAGCGGCGGACTGCCTTCGTCGATCGCATTGAACAGACCGATGAAATTGGCCCAGACTGGCGCAGGCGCGAAGGGATTAGTGCTTTCGAACGCCCGCTCTAGTATCTTCGCTGGCAGCAGCCCGTTGTCCTCTGCGAAGGCAATGAAAAGCACTCGATCGAGGATCGTCTGGCCGAGCCGGATGGCATCGAGCGGGTCCAGATCGGGCCGCTCGCGCCGCACTTCCTCAATTAGATCGACGCGCAACACTTTGTAATCGGCGTAGAGCCGGTCGGTGATGTCCTTGTTCTCGCGCTTACTCTCGGCCAATAGTTCCGCCGTGCGGCCGCTGAGCAGACTTTCGGCGGAGAGCAGCAATTGCGCCCGGGCAAATTCTTCTGGCTCGTGCAGCTTGGCGAGATCGAAAGGCTCGTATTCTTGCCGCCCGTCGCCGTAGGAATAAAGGCGTATTTCAAGGTAATTGGAGACCAGCACCCATTTGCTGCCGACGTTGTTGGTGGCGTATTCCCACGCTTGGTCGACTGGCGTCTTGGCGCGGCCTGGCATGATGGCGTCGAGGTTCTTGGTGTCCGCACCTTTCAGTTCGAACGGCGCGATTATCCTGCGCTCGTCCTGTGAAAAGTGGCCAATAGCCACATCGACCGAGCCGCGAATGATGCTTTGCTCGTGCGTGACGTCGTACTGCTCATTCCCGATGGGCCCGCGGTAGCCTAGCGCTTCGACGAGTATCTTTTGCACGAACGGGCCATGCAGCGAGACCTCGCTGTGCGTCGCGATCTTGCCGGTCGCTATGTCTGCTGCCCACTCGCGGAAAGCTGCCATTCGCGCGGAGTCAGGCGCTGGCGCGACGGCAATCTGCTTTCCGATGAACTTCTGGTTGAATAGGCTCACTACCGTTCAGCCGATCTCATTTGATCGATACAGCTAACAGTTTGCATGATGACGAAGCCCTTCGCAGACCGTTCTAGCGCGCCGAAAGGCATTGCCAAGAAACCATTTTCCTACACCAGGCTGCCTTTGCTAGCCTCGCGTCGGCTCTTTCATACCGTCGATCCCCTGTCGCTCGCGCGTCTCCCGCCTCGCGTGTTTTTCCGCGTGAACTTTGGGTGAACTTTGGCCGCCCGATCCCCCACCTTTCATCCAGGGTATTTCAGTCCCAGGACAGTGTGCCAAGTGTGCCAAGTCCAACAGCGCGCACCGTGCCGGCGCCCGAATCGAAAAGGGCGCCGGACCGCTCCGACGCCCCTTCAAATACAGTCAGCGGTAAGGCTCACCCCTGGCGGGTGCCCGACATCGTCATCGAGCCGAACGCGCCGGCGTTGATGCTGCCGGTCAGCGCGTCGCCGTCGACCGTGGCGCTGCCTTCGAGCTTCATCGGCATCGGCACGGTCATGTTCATCGTCCAGGTCAACGCGTTGCCGGCAACCGCGCCGTTTTCGATGTCCATCGATCCCATCGCGCCGGCGTTCTGGCCGCTGAAGGTGCCGTCGCCGTTGTCGACCACGGTGAACACGCTCTTCTGGTCGCCCATCGGAGTCTTGGTGATGCAATCGTAGCTGCCGGCAACGGACATGGCGGTTTCTCCCTTATGAAACGGTACGTTTCGCTCAATCGCGATTGCTTACATCGCTGTCAACGGGGCCGGGCGTCAGAATTCGGAAGCCTGGCGATACTCGATCGGCATGCCCAGCGTGGCGAGCTGGCCGTCGATCGCCTTGCGGTCGCCGACCACGATAACGACCATCTGTTCGGGCTGGAGATACCGCGCAGCGGCCGCGTCGATCGTCCCGGCGTCGAGCGTGCGGTAGATTTCGGCCAGCCGCGCCTGGTAATCATCGGGCCGGCCGAGACGCTGGTTGGCCATGAGCGCGCCCAGCACCGCGCTGTTGGTCTGGAAGCGCGTCGGCAGGTTGGCGATATTGCCTTCGGTCACGCGCTGCAGCTCGACCGCCTCGACCCCGCGGGTGTGCGGGAAGGCCTTCATCTGGTCGATCACCGCGCGGATCGAATCGCCGGTGCGGTCGGCCTGAACCAGCGTCTGCACCACCGCGCTGCGCGCTCCGACCGAACCCGACAGCGCGCTGCGGATGCCATACGTCCACCCCTTGGTCTCGCGCAGGTCGGCCATGAGCCGGGAGAGGAAGCCGCTGCCGATCACCTCGTTGGCAAGGTCGAGCGCTTCGTGCCCCTGGTCGCGGCCGGTGAGCGGCAGCACGCGGCCCAGCAGCAGCATGGTGCTCGGCGAATTGGGCCGGTCGATCACCACCAGCCGCGGGCTCGGAGTTGGGATCGGGACGGCGAGATTCTTGGCCAGCGCGGGTGCCGCGGGGTCGCGCCACGTTCCGAACGCCGCCTCGAGCCGCGGGAGCAGCTCGGCCATCGTCGCGTCGCCGACCACCGTGATCCGGGCCGTGCCGGGCCGCAGCCACGCCGAGTGCGCGCCGCGCAGTGCGGCCGGAGTAAGGGCCTCGATCACCGTCGACCTGCCCAGCGAGCCGACCGAGCCGTAGGGATGCGCATCGCCGTAGAGGATAGGGTTGAGCGCGCGCGCGGCGAGGTCCTGCGGCGATGCGAGCGCCTGCTGGATGCTCGCCAGCCGCTGGTTCTTGACCCGCGCCACGTCGGGATCGGCGAACGCGGGATTGCGCACCACATCGGCCATCAGCGCCAGCGAAGGGGCGAGGTTGGCGCTCAGCGCGGTCATCTGCACCACGCTGGCGTCGCGGTCGATGCTGGTGGAGATGCTGGCGCCGAGGCGCTCCTGCTCCTCGGCGATCGCCTGCGCGTCGCGGGTGGTGGTCGCTTCCTCGAGCAGGGCCATCATCAGCGATTGGGTGCCCGCGCCGGCCGCGCCGTCGGCAGCCACGCCGGCGTCGAATTCGACCGCCATGCTGAGCTTGGGAATCGCGGTCCGCCGCGCAAGCGACACCGGAATGCCGTTCGACAGCGTCGCCCGCTCGATCGCTGGGAAGACCAGCGGCTTGACCGGCTCTACCTCGGGCAGCGCGCGGGGCGGCCCCTGGGCAATCGGCGGCGCGGCGATCTTCGCGTCGGGCGCCGTTGCTGAAACACCGCCCTCGTCGCCCCAGCCGCCGAGCAGCGCGCCCTTCTCGGTGCGCTCGCCAGGCACGATCGCCAGCTTGTACACCGGGCGTCCCAGCCAGCGCTGCAAGGCGCCGCGGACGTCGGTGGGGCTCACCCCGGACAGGGCGCGCAGCTGCTTCTTGTAGAGCCCCGCGTCGCCCGCGTAGAGTTCGCCCTCGGCCAGCGTCATTCCCTTGCCGCCGAAATCGCCGACCTGCTCGAGCCCGTCGATCTGTGCGCTGACGATCTCTGTCGCCGCGCGCTGGAGCTCGTCTTGCGTCGGGCCGCCAGCGAGATAGTCCGCCAGCAGCGCGTCGAGCCGCGCCTCGGCCGCGGCGCGGTCGATGCCCGGGCGCACGTCCATCGTGACGTAGGCGGTGCCAAGCTGCTCGTCCTGGTCGTAGAACGCGCTCACGTTGACCGCGAGCTGTTCCTCGCGAACCAGCGCGGTGTCGAGCCGTGACGAGGCCAGTCCGCCAAGCACGTGCAGGCCCGCCTGCAGCGGGGCGCTGTCGGCGTCGAGCAGCCCCGGCCCGGTCCACAGGCGGTAGAGCCGCACCAGTGGGACCTGATCGGCCACGTCGCGTACGACCGGAGCGGCCAGGGTGACCGGCCCCGCGGGCCGCTGCTGCACTTCGGGCCCGCGCGGAATGTCGCCGAACCAGCGCTGTACCTTGTCGCGCGCGGTGGCGGCATCGATATCGCCGGTCAGCGCCAGGACAACATTGTTGGGACCGTAGTTGTCGCGGAACCACTCCCGCACGTCCTCGACCGAGGCGGCGTCAAGGTCGGCCATCGAGCCGATCGTCGCGTGGCGGTATGGATGACCGACCGGCAAGAGGCCTTCGCTCACCAGATAGCGCACAAGGCCGTAGGGCTGGTTGTCGCCCTGGTTCTTCTCGTTTTTGACCACCCCGCGCTGCTTGTCGAGCTTGTCCTGGTTCACCGCGCCGAGCAGGTGGCCCATCCGGTCGCTTTCCATCATCAGCGCCAGGTCGAGCGCGCCGGTTGGCACGGTTTCGACATAGTTGGTGCGGTCGGCCCCGGTCGAGCCGTTGGTGCCGGTCGATCCCGCCGCTTCGAGCGGAACGTCGAAGTTCTCGACATTTTCGCTGCCGGTGAACATGATATGCTCGAACAAGTGCGCGAAACCGGTGCGTCCGCGCGGCTCGTGCTTGGAACCCACGCGGTAGTACGTGGTGACGCCCACCACCGGAGCCTTGCGGTCGGTATGGACCACGACGGTCAGTCCGTTGTCGAGCGTGAATTTTTCGTAGGGGATCGAAACTTCGTCGATCAGCGCGCTGAGCGGGGCGGCGGCCGGCGCCGGATCCGGAGCCCCGGCGGGCCGATCGACCGGCGCCGAGACGCATGCGGTCAGCGAAAGCGCCAGCAGGCCGGCAGTCGCAAGGCGGAATTGCATGAAAGTCCCCGAGATTTCGTTAAGCCGGCGCTCTAGTGCGAACCCGCGCGATGCGTCACCACTTTTCGACTAACCGCGTTCGCCAGCGCGTCGGCGCGGGTGAAATGCACCGGCTTCAACTTATGGGCGATGAACAGCGCGGACTGGTCGGTGAAATGGCGGCTGCGCGGCCGCGTGGTGGCCGCGCCGAACGGCTGGACCGACCGGCTGACGACCGGCCTGCCCCGCGCCCATTCGACGAACATCAGGAAGCTGTCGCCGTGCTTGACCTTCAATCGTCCGTCGGCCTGGACATCCCAGGTGGTCGAGGCGCGCAGCGTGTCGCTGCCGCCGTCCAACGGCAAGTCGACCGCGTTGGGACCCGGTCTGCGGCGCAGGCGTAGCACCTGGCTCATCGGCGGGTCGAGCCGGCCGAAATGCGCTGTCAGATGCGTCGCGGCGTCGCTCAGCAGCGTGCGCGGGGGAGTTAACGGCCGGCCGTTGTAGCTGTCGGCCATCGCGGGCTTGAGCACCATCAGCGCCAGGGCATCGGCCCGGCCGACCCCGTCCGAAGTCAGGTCCCATCCGCCCATCAGTCGCTGCGCGCGGGCGAGCATCGGGTTGCTCCGCGTGTCGAGCGCGGCGATCCCGTCGAGCACTTGCTTGACGTACCCCTCGCGCTCCCAGCCGGTGTCGTACTTGATCGCCTCGAGCCGTGCGCGGCCGATCGGACCGGCCGCATCGAGCAGTTTTTCGGCGCGGTAGGCGCGGTTGGTCATCTTGAGCTCGACGCCCATTTCCGGCGGCACGCTGTCCGGCGCCAGGTTGCTGCCCTTGCCGGCGGCGACGAAAGGTGTGTTGTTCGAGTTGAAGACGAAGCCCGAGGCCGGGTTTACGTAATGCGGCAGGCTGTCGTAGGGCACCAGGCTGCGCCAGATCAGGTCGCTTCGGTCACCCGGCAGCACGCCGCGCCAGTCGGGTCCCTTGGTCCGCTGCGGGATCGCGGCGTTGTACCAGAACGCGATCGTCCCCGCCTTGTCGGCATAGATGAAGTTCGTCCCCGGGATCGCCTGGCGCGCCAGGATCGCCTGCCATTCAGTGTACGTCTTCGCCTTGTTCAGTGCGTAATAGGCATCGAGCTGGTCGATCGTATCCATCCCGCCATAGCGGAAGGCGAATGCGCCGGAATCGTTCTTGATCACCGGGCCGTGGACGCTGCGCAGCACCTCGCGGGTGACTGGCAGCACCAGCGGCCCGACGCGGACCGCCAGGCGGACGCTGGACTTCTCCAGCGGCAGCCACTTGCCGTCGAGACGATAGCGCGTGCCGGTCTTGTCGAGCGCCAGCTTGTAGACGTCGATCATGTCGGGCTGGTTGACGGTGTTGGTCCAGCCGAGGTCCTCGTTATGGCCCAGAAACGGAAATGGACTGCCGGGGAATGTCGCGCCGGCAAAGTGCCAGCCTTCGCCGCTCTCGACGACTATCTCGTACCAGGCGACCCCGCCCTCCCACGGCTGGTGGCTGTTGGAAACGAGCCGGGTGACGCCGTCGCCCGAGCGGCCCGGCGCGATGGCGAAGGCGTTCGAGCCGGCGTTCTCCGCCGCCTCGCGGTCGGGCAGCGGGCCCTTGAGCGACGGGCCGGGGTCGGGCAGCAGCGTCTTGTTCGCGGCCAGCGGGCCGACGGTGCCGTTGAGCCCGAAGAAGAACGGGCTGCGCAACGCGAAGCCGGTGGCGATGTCCCGGCCGTTCACCGGGAACAGATTGCCCAGCTTGACCTCGCCCGGATGCGTCGCCGCGTAATCGTTGAGGCCGACCGCATAGGCCTCGAGCAGAGCGCGCGTGCCCGGCTGGAGCTTGGCGTAGTGCCGCTCGGCCGTGCCGCGCGCATCGAGCAGTGCGAGCACGTAGTCGAACATCGCGCCGTCCTCGCCGCGGATCGCCCCATAGCGACCCCGGGTCATCGCCACGACATCCTGCAGGTTGAAGAAATCGTCCTCGGCGTGCGCCTGCGCCACGCCGTAGGCGACATCGGCGTCGGTCTTGCCGTAGATGTGCGGCACGCCCCACTCGTCGCGCACGATCTCTGCGTGATAGGCGCGTTCGGGCGGCGGCGCGGCGGGACGGGCGACCAGCGGCTCCCAGGTCATCAGGCCGATCGCCGTCACCGCGACGAGGACGAGAGCGCCCAGGCCGATCCGAACAACCCACTTTTTCAATCAAACTCTCCCTCGACTAGCGGGATTAGCGCGGCGACGAGGGGTTGCAATCGCGAACTTGTTTCGGTGCTTCCGCCTACCCACCTACTCGCGTAACACACCCGAACAAAAATCCGCGTTTGGGCGGTGCCTTGCCCATCGGCAACACTATCTGCGACAGGAAGGAACGAGGGCACTTCAATGAATCTCGAGAAATTCACCGACCGCGCCAAGGGTTTCATCCAGAGCGCGCAGACCGTCGCGATCCGCATGAACCACCAGCGGATCAGCGCCGAGCACCTGGCCAAGGCGCTGCTCGAAGACAGCGAGGGCATGGCGGCGGGGCTGATCACGCGCGCCGGCGGCGATCCGTCGGTGGCGGTGCAGGGCATCGACGCGGCGCTGGGAAAGATCGCGGCGGTTTCGGGCGGCGGAGCCCAGCAGACGCCGGGGCTCGACAACGATGCGGTGCGCGTGCTCGACCAGGCCGAGCAGGCCGCGGCCAAGAGCGGCGACAGCTACGTCACCGTGGAACGGATGCTGCTGGGTTTGACACTGGCGACCACAACCGCCGCCGGTCAGGCGCTCAAGGGGGCGGGCGTGACCGCGCAGGGCCTCGAAACCGCGATCACCGACTTGCGCGGCGGCCGTCAGGCGCACTCGTCGAGCGCCGAGGAAAGCTACGATGCGCTGAGCAAATACGCGCGCAACCTCACCGAGGTCGCCAAGAGCGGCAAGCTCGACCCCGTCATCGGCCGCGACGAGGAAATCCGCCGCACGATGCAGATTCTCGCCCGGCGGACCAAGAACAACCCCGTGCTGATCGGCGAGCCCGGTGTCGGCAAGACCGCGATCGCCGAAGGCCTGGCGCTGCGCATCGCCAACGGCGACGTGCCCGACAGCCTCAAGGATCGCCGCCTGATGTCGCTCGACATGGGCGCACTGATCGCTGGCGCGAAATACCGCGGTGAGTTCGAGGAGCGGCTCAAGGCGGTGCTCGACGAGGTCAAGGGCGGCCCCAAAGGCGATGGCGGCGACGTGATCCTGTTCATCGACGAAATGCACACGCTGATTGGTGCGGGCAAGGCCGAAGGCGCGATGGATGCGGGCAACCTGCTCAAGCCGGCTCTGGCACGGGGCGAGCTGCACTGCATCGGCGCGACCACGCTCGATGAATACCAGAAGTATGTCGAAAAGGACGCCGCGCTCCAGCGCCGTTTCCAGCCGGTATTCGTCGGCGAACCGACCGTCGAGGACACGATCTCCATCCTGCGCGGGCTCAAGGACCGCTACGAGCTGCACCACGGCGTGCGCATCACCGACGGCGCGATCGTCGCCGCGGCGACGCTCAGCCACCGCTACATTTCCGACCGCTTCCTGCCCGACAAGGCGATCGACCTGATGGACGAGGCCGCCAGCCGCATCCGCATGGAGGTGGAGAGCAAGCCCGAGGAGATCGAGACCCTAGACCGGCGGATCATTCAGCTCAAGATCGAGGAGATGGCGCTTGGCCGCGAGAGCGACCAGCCGTCCAAGGATCGCCTCGCCGCCTTGCGCGACGAGCTTGCCAACCTCGAGCAGCAGTCATCGGAGCTAACCACCCGTTGGCAAAACGAGCGCGACAAGATCGCCGCCGAAGGCAAGATCAAGGAAGCGCTCGACGCCGCGCGGTTCGAGCTCGAGCAGGCCCAGCGCGAAGGCGATCTGGCGAAGGCCGGCGAGCTGTCATACGGCCGCATTCCCGAACTCGAGAAGCAGCTGGCGGCGGCCGAAGGCACGGCCCACGGTACGGGCGAGAACGCCTTGCTGCGCGAGGAAGTAACCGCCGACGACATCGCCGGCGTGGTCAGCAAGTGGACCGGGGTTCCGGTCGACAAGATGCTCGAAGGCGAGCGCGAAAAGCTGCTCAACATGGAAACCGCGATCGGCGCGCGGGTGATCGGCCAGGCCAGGGCGGTCGAGGCGGTCAGCAAGGCCGTGCGGCGCGCGCGCGCCGGCCTGCAGGACCCCGGCCGGCCGCTGGGCAGCTTCCTGTTCCTCGGCCCCACCGGCGTCGGCAAGACCGAACTGACCAAGGCGCTCGCCGGGTTCCTGTTCGACGACGACAGCGCGATGGTCCGCATCGACATGTCCGAATTCATGGAGAAGCATTCGGTCAGCCGGCTGATCGGCGCGCCTCCGGGCTATGTCGGCTACGACGAGGGCGGTGTGCTGACCGAAGCCGTGCGGCGGCGGCCGTACCAGGTGGTGCTGTTCGACGAGGTCGAGAAAGCGCACGCCGACGTGTTCAACGTGCTGCTCCAGGTGCTCGACGACGGCAGGCTCACCGACGGGCAGGGGCGCGTGGTCGATTTTTCCAACACGCTGATCATCCTCACCAGCAACCTCGGCAGCCAGCACCTCGCCGGGCTGGAGGAGGGTCAGGACGTCGAAAGCGTAGAGCCCCAGGTGATGGACGTGGTGCGCGCGCACTTCCGCCCCGAATTCCTCAACCGGCTCGACGAGATCATCCTGTTCCACCGTCTGGCGCAGGAGCACATGGCGCCGATCGTCGATATTCAGGTCGCCCGCGTGCAGAAGTTGCTCAACGACCGCAAGATCGTGCTCGACCTATCGGACGCCGCGCGCCGCTGGCTCGGGCGGGTGGGTTACGACCCGGTTTACGGCGCCCGGCCCCTCAAGCGCGCGGTGCAGCGCTATGTGCAGGATCCGCTGGCCGAGAAGCTGCTCGCGGGAGAGATCCCGGACGGGAGCAGCGTGACAATCGACGAAGGCGATGGCGCGCTGAGCATTGCGGTGGGCTGACCAACAAAAAGGGGCGGCCGCGCGGCCGCCCCTTCAGGTTTCCTTCAATCGTTACCGAACGGCTCAGAAGTTGGCCTTCAGCCCCGTGTAGAAGAACCGGCCACGGTTGTCGTAGATACCGCTGCCCGCGCCAATGCCGGTGAGTCCGAGCGGCGGGTTCCTGTTGAACAGGTTGTCGACACCGAAATAGAACTCGGCCACATCGCCGATCTCCACCCCCGCGCGCACGTTGTGATAGAAGACGTCGGGATAGAACGGATTCTCGAACTGGTCCGCGTTTGTCGGTGGCAGGCCATTGGTCGAATTCACCGATTCGAACGTGCCCTGATACTGCTTGCCGATGTAGCGCAAGGTATGGCTGAGGTTGAAACTGCCGGTATCGAATCGGGTCCGCACCAGAACCTCGTCCTCGGGATCGTTGAGCTCGCCGCGGATCACGTTCTCGAACGTCGGATCGACCGGACTTTCGAAGTTCGACCGCTCCAGCGAATGCGTCCAGTTGGCGCGGAAATCGAGCGTGCCGAGGTTCCCTATGGCGTGCCGATAAGCGGCCTCGAAATCGATGCCGCGGGCCCTTCGCGAGGCGAAGTTCAGGGTGCTGATCAAAAAGCTGCCCTCGATGACGCGGCCCACCTCCTCGCCCGCAGGACCCGCCCCGGGGCCGGTGTTGCGCCGGAACAGCGAACAGAACTGATTGTTGATCGAGGGCAGGTCGACGCACTGGTTGAGCGCCGTTTGCGCCCCCACGAACGAGATGACATCGTTGACCTTGATGTCGTAATAGTCGGCCGAAAGCGACAGTCCGGGCACCCACCGCGGCTGCACAACGACACCGTAGGTGTATGATCGCGAGGATTCCTCGAGGAGATCGGGATTGCCGCCCGTAAGGCCGGTCGGGGTTGAGCTGTAGACGAAGTCGTAGGCCGCCGGAACGCCGAGCGCGAGGCAGTTGGCTGCCCGGTTGGTCGTGCCCGTGCCCCGGAAACGAAGCGAACACGGATCGTTCGGGATCGCGATAAAGGTTGCCGACTGCGCCGAGAAAAGCTCGTTGATCGACGGGGCGCGGACAGCTACCGAATAGTTCGCGCGGAACCGGATGTCCTCAACCGGGGCGTAATCGACGCCCGCGTTGTAGGCCAGCACCCCACCCGTCTTGCCCTTGTAAAGCGCATAGCGCGCCGCGCCCGAGAGCGTCAGCTCTTCGAAGAAGGGACGGTCGGCGAGCAGCGGAACCCGCAGTTCTCCGAACACTTCCCCCACTTCGAAGGCGGGGGAATCGAACGAGGCGACCGCGTTGAACACGGTGTAACCGGCGCGCGACAGCGGATCGAGCTCGTACGTGTTGGTCTCGCGGCGATACTCAAGGCCCATCGCGAAACCGACCGGTCCGCCCGGAAGCTCGAAGTTCGCACTCGAATCGCCCGCGAGGAAAGCATTGGCGACGAATTGGGTGATCTTCCCTTTCGCGAACGTGTCGGCGATGACGTAGTTGATCTGCTCGGTCGTGAACTGCCCGCCGAACGGATTGAGCGGAACGCAGGCGGCCACATCGGCAGCCAGGATCGAAGCTCTTTCCGCCGCGGACAGCGCGAGACCCGCCGAGGACAATCCCGTGGCCGCTGCCGGCGTGAATTGCGATCTGCAGCGGATCTGGCCGGTGGCCGGATCGCGCGCGGCATCGAGACCGAGCAGGAGGCGCTGGCGGTTGATGTTGCCGGCGCGGTTCTCGGTTTCCCTGAAGACGCCATAGTTGGCCGAGATTTCATAAGTCCAGTCGTCGTTGGCCGTTCCGCGCAAGCCGACCACGCCCCGATAGGTCTCGCGCTCGACGCTCTGCTCGCGGCGCCCGAGATTGAGGAAGGATTCGGCCAAGCGAACGCGGAAGCTGCCGTTGGCGATGTTCGTGCGGTCGGTCGCGCTCAGCGCGCCGCCCGCACCGCCCACGCTGCCGGTCGTGCGGCCGGTGGCGAGGAGCTGCTGGGTTATGAGGTTGCGCGCCTGAGTGGACAGGAACGGGTTGTCCAGGCGGAACAACTGTCGCACGTCGCCCGCGTTACCCGCGCTGACGATGAAACCCGGTCCGGTGTTGCCGGAGCCGACCGAATCGATCCGGGCATACTTGAGTTCGGCGAAGGCTTCGAGCCCTTCGCTGAATTCATAGCGGCTCAGAATGTTGCCGACATACCGGTCGACTTGCGGCGCGAGCTCGATCTCCTCGCCGCCGCGGAAGTTTTCGCCATTTCCGCCGACAAACGACCCGTTGGGGCCGAGCCCGACGCGGGTGCCGGTCAGCGGGACAAGAGTGCCGTCGCGCTGGAATGCAAACGGGCAGGTGTAGAAGTTGCCGATCGGATCGGTTCCGCAATTCGCGGTCGCGGTCGGGGTCTGGAAATTGAAGATGACCAGGCCGGTGTTGTTGAACGTTGCTGAACGAATGTCGCGGAAGAACTGGGTGTCGATCACCCCGTCGCTGCCGTTCGGCGTGCCCGCCGGATCGGTATCGATCGTGAGGAAGGCATCCGTGCTGGCGATGTTCGGGCGACCGGCGCCGAAGTAGCGGTCCTGGCGGCCGTACTCGAGACTGACTGCGATATTGCCGCGCCCATCTGCGAAGTTGCGACCGGCGGTTAAGCTGCCGAAATAGGCCGCTGCATCGCCATAGTCGCTGATGGCCGCCTGGGCGCGCCCTTCGATTCCGTCGAAATCGCGCCGGGTCACGAAGTTGACGACACCAGCGATCGCGTCCGAGCCGTAGATCGCCGAATTGCCGCCGGTGACGACATCGACCCGCTGAACCAGCGCGGTCGGAATGGTGTTGATGTCAACCGAGGCAGCGTTGAGCTGGATATCGCCGGGGACGTGGCGGCGGCCATTGACGAGAACGAGAGTGCGGTTGGTGCCGAGGCCCCGCAAGTCGAGCAGGTTGAGGCCCGAGTTGCCCAAACCGGTAACCGCCGACTGTTGCTGGCCGAGCGTCGAACGAAGCTGCGGCAGCTCGTTCAAGGTTTCACCGATCGCGATCTGTCCGGTTTCGAAAAATTCCTCGCCGCCCAGAGTGCTGATGGGAATCGTCGATTCAAGGTTCGGCCGGCGGATGCGCGACCCGGTAACAACGATCGTGCCATCGGTCTGGGTGCCGCCGTCGGCGCTGGTCAGGGTTTCTTCGGGATCGCACACACCGTCGTCGTTCGCGTCCGGGCATTCCGGCACGTTGGAGGTGGTGTCCTGCGCGTAAGCAGGGGCCATGCCGAGACCCGCGGCGAAAATCGCGGCGCAAATGGAGGTCGATCCGCGCAGCGCGGCTTTATTGAGAAAATTCACGGTCTTAGTCCCCTTAGACCCGCACCGGGCAAACCGGACGCTTGTTGCTTGACTCGGGGGTACCGGACGGTCGCCGCTCCTTTGCCGCCCGCGACCGGACCCACAGACCTGTCGGATGCCGCATGGCGTCGGCGACTAGCAACTTGAATCGATTGGCAATGGTCTTTTGAAGAGGTCGTGTTGCAATCCCGCCACAGTGAAGAGCGAGGCTGAAAAGATCGCTGGCCTGTCGAGGTGGCCGCCCCTCGTGCGCGGTCGCCTAGGCGCCAGGCCGGCGCCGTTCGCGCCCGGCTACCTTCCGTTCGTGCTGCCTTTGGAACCCTGCAGTTCGCCCCATTCCTGCTGGTGGCGCTCCTGCTGAAGCGCCCATTCCCGCGACGTCATGCAAATCCGTTTGTAACCGGCGAGCGAACCGGTGGTCCGCTGGCGCTTGCAAATATGCGTTCCCGATGTGGTCGCCGCATCGTTCACCATGCCGAACCGAGGCATTGAAGCTGCCTGAGCAATCCGCACCTCCGAACCGGCGGGCTGAGTGGGAAGGATCCAGTTGACCACACCCTGGGTCACCACCGCCTGCCGACGGCCATCGGCGTCAATGAAGCCCTTGAAGACCGCGCGGTTCATGACCAGACGGCATGTCTCGCCGTCGAGGCGCTCATAGCCGCTGAACTGGGTCACCTGGCACTCGGTCGCGAAGCCATCGCGGTCGAGCTCGACCTGAAATCCGACCACGCCCTGCTCACCGGCCGCAAGGGCGCCGGGCGGATACTGGCTGAACATGACTTCCCAGTTCTGGGCGGTGCGAGCCCCGACATCGGCGGGCGTCTCCGCACTCGCGAATGTCGCAGTTCCCACGAGCACGGCGGGCAGGATGATCCGAAGCATGATGCATTCCTCCAGCCGGTGAATGTCGCGCAAAACTTGCGCCAGGTCAATTTCCGTCCGCTCGTATCGGCGCGGCAGTCATCCGCTCGAGCATGCCCGATGGCCCGCTCGCGACCGCCGGCATGCCGGTCAGACAGCCTTGCGCCTGGGCGCACCGCGATGCACATGGCGGTCATGGCCGCGCCCTCTCCGCAAGAACATCTCGCGCCGGACTGGCTCGCGCACCGCTACGACCCCGAGCACGACGCGGTCCACCTGCTCCGCGCCGACCGGGCCCTTCGCCGTTCCGCACCGTTCCTGACCGACGAGCATCTCGCCTCCGCCGGCGAGCCGGTCGTCGCCCGGCGAAGCGACGCACTGGCCAACGCGCCCGCCGCTTCACCGGTGCACTTCATCTTTCATTCGGCCTATTGCTGTTCGACGCTGCTCGCCAATGCCTTCGACGAGCCGAGCCTTTCCTCGAGCCTCAAGGAACCGACCATCCTCAACGACCTCGTCGGCTGGCGTCATCGGGGTGGACCTCCCGCGCAAGTTGGCGAAGTGCTCGATTCGGTGCTGCGCCTGCTCGCACGGCCGTTCGAGGCGGGGGAGGTGACGGTGGTGAAACCGTCCAACGTCGTCAACGCGCTCGCCCCCGCGATGCTCTCGCTTCGGCCTGGTGCGAGTGCTGTCGCGCTCTATGCGCCGCTACGGCTGTACCTGGGCTCGATTGCCAGCAAGGGCCTGTGGGGCCGGTCGTGGGTCAGGGAACTGCTGATCAAGCAGCTCAAGGATGGTTTGCTCGATGGCCTCGGCTTCGAAGCGGAGGACTATCTTCGGCTATCGGACCTGCAGGCCGCCGCGGTCGGGTGGCTCGCCCAGCATCGCCTGTTCGCGCAGCTCGTCCGGCGTTTTCCCGACCGGGTATGCACACTCGAGAGCGAGGTGCTGCTGGCGCGGCCCGCCGACGCTCTGGCCGAGATCGACCGTCGCTTCGGGGTCGATCGAGGCGTGGCGCTGGGCCGCGCGACGGTAGAACGTGTGTTTCGCCGCCATGCCAAATTCGGCGGCGCGTTCGATCGCGAGGACCGGGCCGCGAATCAGCGTTCCGCCGCCGAAATCCACGGCGACGAAATCGAAACGGTCGCGGCCTGGACGCTCGCCCTCGCGGCGGGTGCGGATGTGGCGCTCGAGCTGCCGTCGCCGTTGATCTAGCTCGGCAGTTCGGGGGGCGGGGGCGGGCTGAAGTCCTGCTGGCGCCAGATGGCGTTGGCCGGCTCTTCGGGATCGGGACGAGCGAATTCGAGATAACCGAAGAAAGTCATGATCAGCCGTTCGCCCGGATCGACTATCGCCGTGCGGCCATGCATGAAGCGGGTATTATCGAGCATGACGACGTCGCCCGGCCGCCAGCCGATCTCCGCGGCCAGCGTCGCGCCGACGTCCCGGATCGCAACCAGCCACTCGTCGGGCACAGTTCTGCCGTCGTCGAGCAGGGGATACCCCACGCGGTTGTGATTGAAGCGTGCGAAGAGCAGGAAATTGCCGAACGCAGGCGCATCGAGGAACATCGGGCGATGGAGCGCCGGCCGGCTGAAATACCGCACCACGTTGCCTTCAATCCGGCGGAAATGGTACGGACACCAGGCCGGCGGGTCGGCCAGCTGCGCGTCGGTCGGGTCGCTCGTGCCGAGCCAGAATTCCAGCAAACCCGGCCAAGTTGGCTTGACCTGGAGCAAGCGCCGCCCTTCGAGCCCGCGGCGGATTTCATTAGGCAGCGCGCGGACCAGCGCGGCCCCGTCGCAGATTGTCGTTGCCCCACCGCGGCTGGGCGCCGAGAGGCAACCGAAGAACGCCGCGTCGGGCTTCCACGGCTCGCGCGATAGCTCGGGATGGAGCGCGAAGGCTCCGCTGCCCGCATCGACCGTGTGGACATGGCTTGCCGGATCGAGCGGGCTGCGGCCGGGACTCTCATTGACCACCGAAGTCGAACAGAATTGCCGCACGAAACCGCCGAAGTCTTCGATGCTCGCGCGAAAGCCGCGCAACTGCAGCGCACCATGGGCCTTGTACAGCTCGACGATCGTCGGCCGGTCGAGCTCGAGAATGCTGGTCTCGCCGGCGGCGTCGATCAGCACTTGGGGACGACCGGGCGCGGGCAACTGGATTTCGGGCATGGCGAGGCGGCGGGATAGCCGATGCCATACGGTGGGGCTATAGCCCTGTTGATGGAACTGACGATCGACGACCTGTTCGCTTCACCCGATCATTACCTGCACAGTTTCGATGGGAATGCGGCGCTGTTCGTGCCGATGAACCGCGACGCTTATCACCGCTCGATCTTTCTCGACCGGCGCATCCAGCCCGCTTCGGACCAGCAGATGCGTCTCCCGATCGCCGCCCTCGCGGGGTACATCCCGCAGCCCGCCGCGACGGGATGGATTTTCCATATCGCCCATTGCGGCTCAACTCTTCTCGCGCGCGCGCTCGACCGCCCCTTGCAAAATCTCGTGCTGCGCGAACCGCTCGCGCTTCGCCAGTCGGCGCTGCACGCCGATCCGGCGCGTCTGGCGCTAACCGCGGCGATGGTCTCGAAGCGCTATGCCGTCGACCGGCCGACCATCGTCAAGGCCAACGTACCGGTGAACTTCCGGCTGCCCGATCTCGCCGCGGCCGATCGGCAGGCGCGCGCCATCTTCCTGCATCTCGGCCTGCGCGATTACCTTCTCGCGATCCTGCGCGACGATCAACACCGCCAGTGGTTGCGCAACGTAACCGGACAGCTGGCGCTCTTTCTGGGGGATCTCACGGCGCTGACCGACGCCGAGCGCGCCGCCGCGCTCTGGCTCGCTCAGATGCGCGCGTTCGCAGGCGCGATCGCGCAGATGCCCAACGCCCGAAGCCTCGACGCGGAGCATTTTTTCACCGAGCCCGCCAACCGGCTGAAGCGGGCGGCCGACCAGCTCCAGGTTCCGATGAGCCAGGCCGAGGCCGAAGCGATTGCCGCCGGTTCGCTCTTTTCAACTTATTCGAAGAACCCGCAACTGGCATTCGACAACGCGGCGCGTGTGGTGCGGCGGCGGGAACTGGAACTCTCGCTCGAACCCGAAATCGGGCAGGCGCAACGCTGGCTGGACGAACAGCGCGAAGATGCCGCGGCGGCAGTCATCGCGGCCGCGCTATGATCAACCGAGGCTGACCGTGGGGTCGGCGGAGTGATCGCTGGCGTTGGCGACGTCGTAGAAGCGCCGCAGCAGGTCGCGCTCGGTTTGGCTCAAATACGGATTCCACACGTCGAAAATCAGCACCGCGCGCAATTCATCGGAGTGGTTCCACGCCTCGTGCTCGATCGTGTCGTCGAACGCGAAGGCCTCGCCAACGCGCCACTCCCGGGTCTCTCCGCCCACGCGGAAGCTGCAGCCTGCGGGGACGATCAGCGGGAGGTGGACGATCGTCCGGACGTTGCTCACGCCGGTATGCGCGGGAAGATGCGTGCCGGGGCGAAGCAGCGAGAAAAACACGGTCGGTGTCCGCCCAGGGAGGTCGGACAGCGGCAGCGCCTCGATCGCGGCCGCGGTCTCGGGCGCGCGGGCGCAAGCTCCGTCGTTGCGGCGGCCGTCCTTCCACAAGTGCAACGCGCCCCAGTCGAGCGATTGGTCGAGCGGCGACCACTTGTTCGCCGGGGTTCCCGCCTCCATCGCCACGTATGGCCTGACGCCGGATTCCTTGTCGGCGAGGAGCGCTTCCAGTTCGCCCCGGATGACGTCGGTCTTGGCCTCGATTTCGGCGAGCCAGGGGAACCGATGCCGCTCGAAGAATTCTTCGGCCGGAAGAAACGGAAAATGCAGGCCGGCACAGTCGTTGGCGTATATCTGCCGGCGTCCCAAAACGTGGTCCAGGCAGGCTTCGAACCGGCGCCGTTCGGATGCCGGCACGCCCGCGCGGGCTTCGCCAAGGCCAATATCCAGCGTTGCCGCGAAGTCCGCCTGTGACCGTTCGACAACCCCGCGGCCATGTTCGAGCAAACCGTCAAGCTCAGCAGATCGCTCGTCGGCGAGCGCGGCCAGGGCGAGGACACCGGACCAGCGCTCGGCTGCGTGTCTGAGGTCGCCGGTGCGCTCGAACAGCTCCGCCAGCCTGACGAGAGCCATGAAGTGACGCTGGTCGATCGCCAGCGCACCCTCGAGCGCCTCCCGCTCGGCCGCCGCGTCGCCTTCTTGGCGAAACGCGCGGGCGAGATTCAACCACAGCTCGGGTGAGCCCGCGTCCGCGGCGATCGCCCGCCGGAACAGCGCTGCGGCTTCGCCGGCGTCCCCCAGATTTAGCGCATGCAGTCCCAGGCCGTTGAGCGCGACGGGGTGTTCGCCGGCCTGCGCGATGACCTCACCGAATAGCCGGGCCCCCTCGTCGGCTTGGCCTTGGCGGCGCGCCTGCCTGGCGGCCTCGAGCGTGTTCTGAATCGCCGTTTCGTCCATGCAGGCTGACTATCGAAATTGCGCGGACTGCACAAATCGGGCCAAGCGGGGCGCCGCGGGCATGCGCGAATTCATCGCGCTTCACTCGGCGCGCTGGGGACGATAGAGGTTCGCATGCAGTCATGGCCCGTCGAAACCTGAAGAAAAAGGCCGATTCTCGGCCCCTCGATCCCGCCCGGCGTGCTCGCATCGAGCAGGCCCTGGGGGCGGGCGATATCGCGCGTGCGGCAGAACTCGCGGAAGCCGCGCTGGCTGCGGGCCGAACCGATCCGCTGGTCCTCAATTTGGCCGCCTGGCGGCGCGAAGAGGCGGGCGATTTCGGGGCCGCTCATCAGCTCCTCCAGCGGGCGCTGGCTCTTGCCCCGGGGGATGTCATGGTCGCTGGAGCGATCGGCGCCGTGCTGCGCAAGGAGGGGCGGCTCGACGAGGCGCTGGCGGTGCTCGACCGGGTCGTGGCCGCGGAGCCGCGCCATGGCGCCGCCTGGCTGGAGCGCGGCTACACGCTTGAAGCGTTGCGAGACGAGCCAGCGGCGAGCCGGAGTTATGCGCAAGCGCTCGCGCTCGACCCGGATCTGGCGCCGGCGCTCGGCAAGCTAGCCGACCTGGCGGCCAAGCGCGGCGATCGCGCGAGCGGCCAAGATTATGCCGAGCGGGCGCTGGCCGTCGATCCCGCTCAGCCATCGGCGGTATTCGCCCTGGCCACGATCGCGATGGAGGCGGGCGAGCCGCAGCGGGCCGCGGACCGGCTCGCGGCGCTGCTCGAGACCGCGCTCAAGGGTGACGACCGCTCGCGGACGCTGACCTTGCTCGGCGATGCCTTGGACAAGCTCGATCGACCCGACGATGCCTTCGGTGCCTGGGTTCAGGCTCAGCGGACCTTCCGCGAGACGTTCGCGCCGCTGCTCGCGCCCCAACCGCAGCGGCCGTCACACCGCCAATTTATCGAGACGATCACCGCACGGGTCGAAGCCGCCCCTCCTTGGTTGCAGGGCGCGCGCCCCGCGCCGACACCTGGAGCGGCCGCGACGCATGTCTTCCTGCTCGGCTACCCGCGATCGGGGACAACGCTGGTTGAAAATATCCTCGCCAGCGCGCCGGGCGTGGTCGCGCTTGAGGAACGGGATACGCTGCTTGATGCCGACGAAGCGCTGGTGCCCAACGACGGCAACCTGCCCGACCTCGATACGCTCGATCGCTCCTTGCTCACGCATTTGCGCGAGCGCTACTGGGCGCGGGTCCGGGCAATGGCGGGCGAGGACGTCGCAGGGGGCGTCTTCGTCGACATGAATCCGTTCAACGGTATCAAGCTGCCGATCATCGCCCGGCTGTTTCCCGATGCGCGCATTCTGATCATGCGGCGCGACCCGCGCGATGTCGTCTTGAGCTGTTTCCGGATCAACTTCACGCCAAGCGCGGCGGCGTTCGCCTTTACTGAGCTGGAGGAGGCCGCGCGTCATTACGATGCGCTGATGCGGTTGATCGAAGCATGCCGCGAACGGCTTCCGCTGGCGTTTCACGAAGTGCGCTACGATCGGCTCGTCGCCGCGTTCGATAGCGAAGTGCGCGCGCTGGCCGATTTCGTCGGGCTAGAATGGACCGACGATTTCAAGTCTTTCGACCGCACCGCCAAAAGCCGCGGCGTGCGCACGGCGAGCGCGACCCAGGTCCGGCGCGGCCTCTACGATGGCGGCGGACGGTGGCGGCGGTACGAGAGGCAGCTGGCGCCGGCGCTGCCGATCCTGGCGCCGTGGGTGGAGCGGTTGGGCTTCAAGCTCTAGTTCGGGCGGATCGCGCTGCTTTCGCGCCGCGCTCCGCGTCAGCTCCACGAAAAAGGGGCGGCCCGAAGGACCGCCCCCAATTCTTGATCGAGCCTGACGGATCAGAACTTGATGCGGGCACCGACCGCGAAACGGCGACCCAGAGCGTCGTACGTCGACGGGTAGGTGTTGCCGCTGTTGAACGAGGTCACGCCGACGGTCGAACCAACAACCGGCGGTTGCTTGTCGAGCAGGTTCATCGCCGTCAGCGTCATGTCGAAGTTCTCGACCACCTCGAAGCGGACCGCGAGATCGAACCAGTCGTACGCCGGGATGCGGCCGAAATCGACGACCCGGCCGGCCAGCGCACCGGAGCCGATAGTGCCGGCGAAGGTGGTGATGCCATCCTCGGCTTGCACGCCCGAGATGTGCCGCCACAGCAGCGAGACATCGACATCGTCCCAGCTAAGCGTGGTGCGTACGTTCCAGCTCCACTCGGGCTGGATCGAGCCCGGCGCCGAGTTCGGACCCGCCGAGCCCGGCGAGCCGCAGTTCGGGCCGTAAAACCCGATGCACTCGCGCGTACCCGAGGCCGGCAGCAGGCTGCCCGCGCCAGGCACGCCCGCGGGCAGGATCGAGCCCGGAACGATCGATTCAAATTCCGACCGGTTGGTCCAGTTGCCCTGGAAGCCGAAGTTGAGGTCGGCGAAGCCCAGGTCGGTGCGGTAGTTCGCGCCGAAGTCGATGCCGTCGGTCAGTATCCGCCCGGAGTTCGAAGCCGGGAAGATCAGGCCTTGCGTCGTCGCCGGGTCGCCGTCGAGGCCGCCAGTGACCGGATTGCGGCGGAAAAGTCCGCAAATCGGGTTGGCGGCGCTGCCCGCCGTGACGCCGGTGCCATTGTTGTCGCCGAAGCAGCCCGAAATGAGGTCACCCGGTCCCGGCTGCGTGATCGCGTCCTTGATTTCGATCCGGTAGTAATCGACGTAAAGCGACAGACCCGGAACGAACGAGGGCTGAAACACCACGCCGACCGTGTAGCTGTCCGCGCTTTCCGGACGCAGGGCCAGGCTGCCGGCGGTGGTGGCGTTGGCCTGAGCCGCGGTCGGGTTCAGGATGTTCCCGATGGTCGAGACCGGCGCGCCCTGCGCAAGGCAGACCGCGCGCAGGTTGGCGCTGTTGACCGGGAACGCACCGCGGCATGGGTCGGTCGATACGGTCGTCAGGCCAGTAACCTGCGGGGCGAACAGTTCGTTGATATTCGGCGCCCGAACCGCGCGCTGATAGTTGCCGCGGAACTTGAGCCCGTCGAACGGTTCATACGACACCGCGCCCTTGTAGGTCGTGGTGCTGTAGCCGGGCGAACCCGCCGCCTCGACCGAGTAGTCCGAGTAGCGAATGCCCGCTTCCAGCGTCAGCGACTGGAAGCCCGGCCGATCCTGAACGATCGGCGCGATGACTTCGGCGTAAGCCTCCTTGACGTCGTAGCCCCCGGTGAAGGGCAGAACCGCACCGCCCGCACCGCCGAGTTCGCCGGCCTGCTGCGACAGCGTGTCCGATACCTGGCCGGCCTGGTAGTTACGGTATTCGGCGCCGACCGCGAAGCCGATCGGATCCTCCGCCCACGGCATTCCCGAGCCGAAGTCGCCACTGATCAGCGCGCGCGCCTGGCCGAGCGAGGACTCTTGCGAGTTGAACGCTTCGGCGGTGATGAAATCGACCGCCGCGGGCGAAATCGAGCCGGCGTCGCCGAAGACGTTCACCGGTACGCAACCGTTGGTGCCCGCGCCGCCACCCGCGAGCGGCGGCAGCAGCGGATTGGTCGGGTTCGGCACGGTCGGAGACGACCCGAGGTTACAGGTCGTCGCGCTGGTGGTGAAGACCGCCGTGCGCAGCCGCGAAATCGAGACGTATCCCAGCTGCGACTGGGTGTTCTTCGATTCGCCGAAGGCGCCCGACAGGTCGAGCCCGATCGAGTCGGTGAGCCCAACACGGAAGCCGGCGCGAATGTCGAACACGTCGGTTTCGTACTCGGAGACACGCGGCCCGGCCTCGACGAGGCGGCGGCCGATGTTCGTCTGGAACGCGCGGAAGTTCGGATCGGTCGAGCTCGTCGCCAACGCGGCCGCGGCGCACTGCGCCGGGGTCAGCGTCTGGACGCCCGCCGTCGTGAAGTCGAAGTCGTTGCTGGCGCAGAACTGGGCCCTGGCGCCGGCCGGCAGGAACGGGCTGCTGACCGGGATCAGCGCGAGCTGGCCGAAGATACCCGACGGGGCGATGATCGTATTGACGGTGGTCTTCGCGAACATGCCGCGGGTGTAGAACTCGATCGAGTCCGACAGCTCGTAACGGCCAGCACCATAGATGCTGAACTTTTCGAACGGCGTCTGGAAGATGTTGAACGGGTTGAAGTTGAACGAGTCGGTCGAGCTGACGTAGGGGCGGGTGAGACCTGTCGCGGGGACGATGGTGTTCTGGCCCAGGCCCGGACGGGTGAAGCGCGCGGGCACGGTGGTGCCCGATCCGCCACGGTTGCCCGAGGTCGAGGTGTAGTTGTTGACCGAGAAGGTGCGCGCACCCTGGTAAACGGGGTCCGCCTGCTGATAGCCGACTGAGAGGACGGTATTGCCGCGGCCATCGTCGAAGTTCGCTCCGACCGTCGCGTCGACGCGGAAAATGTTGCCATCGCCGCGCTCGGTGATCTGCTCGCTTGCCGCAAGCTCGATGCCAGCGAAATCGTCCTTGGTGATGAAGTTGACGACGCCCGACACGGCGTCGGCGCCGTAAGTCGTGGCGGCGCCGCCGGTCAGGACGTCGACCCGCTCGACCAGGGCCAGGGGAATGTTGTTGAGATCGACCCGGCCCACGGTGTTCGAAGGCACGATACGGTTGCCGTCGAGCAGCACCAGGTTGCGGAAGTTGCCGAGGCCGCGAAGATCGACATAGGCAGCGCCGCCATTGCCGTTGTTGACGGCCGAGCCGATGCTCGGCGCCACGCCCGGCAGGTCGCGGACGATCTGCTCGGCGACGTTGGTCTGGCGGAGCTGAAGCTCACCTTCTCCAATGACGGTGACCGGGGACGAAGATACCAGGTTGGGGTTCTGGATGAGCGAGCCGGTGACGATGATGACTTCGCCTTCCTCGGCCGTCGTCGTCTCGTCTTCGGTGGCGTCCTGCGCCAAAACCGGCTGCGAAGCCAGGGCAAGGCCGAGTACGGCCGTGGCCGAGCTAACCTTCAGAATTTGCTGAAATTTCACGTTGAGCGTCCTTTTTTAAAGAGACTGGCGGCCCTCACCGCCGTGTGCCCCGGCAAGTTGTCCGGGGGAATCGCGCATGAGCGCGGCCTCCCGGCCTTCTTGTGGATGGCTGCCTTTGCCTTGACTTACAGGCGCGATGCAAAAGGTTTCCTCGTCTGCGTGGCAAATGCCAAAGCGCCTGTGTCCAACGCACCACAGGTTGCAATCCAAGCGAGCGGCTATTGCGTAGAAAGCGTATTGCGTATTGTTAAGTTTCAAGGCGGTGAAATTTAAGGTCAGCGAGATACTCGCAACCGCTGAGGATTGACGCCATGAGCCGGTCTGGCGGGCCTCGACCGCCCTCGGCCCGCCAGCGCCCCCGTTGGCGCTTGACCGGTGCCTGCGGCGAGCCCTAGTCGTCGCCCCCGTGCGGACCCGCCCGTCGCAGAAAGGACAGCCCGATGCCGACCGCCTATATCGTCGACGCCGTTCGCACCGCCGGGGGCCGTCGTGGCGGCAAGCTGGCCGGGGTCCATCCGGTCGATCTCGCCGCCGCCTCGCTCGATGCGCTCGTCTCGCGCACGGGGATCGATCCGGCACGGGTGGACGACGTGGTGATGGGCTGCGTGACCCAGGCTGGCGAACAGTCGATGCAGGTCGGGCGGATGGCGGTGCTCGCCAGCAAAACCCTGCCGCAATCGACGCCGGCGGTGACGATCGACCGGCAGTGCGGGTCGAGCCAGCAGGCGATCCAGTTCGCCGCGCAAGCGGTGATGAGCGGCACCCAGGACGCGGTGATCGCAGCCGGCATCGAGAGCATGACCCGGGTGCCGATGGGCACCAACCTGACGTTTCACTTGAAGGAGGGGATGGGCCACTACAAGTCGCCCGGCCTCGAGGCGAAGTATCCCGGGATCATGTGGTCGCAGTTCGCCGGCGCCGAAATGATCGCCGACAAGTACGGCTTGTCCAAGGATGATCTCGACCGCTTCGCATACGAGAGCCACCAAAAGGCGATTGCGGCCACCAGCGGGACGTTCGAACGCGAGATCGTGCCGGTCACGCTCGTCACGCCCGACGGCGAGACCGAGCACACGGTGGACGAGGGCATCCGCTTCGACGCCACGCCCGAAGGGATCGCGGGGGTCAAGCTGCTCAAGGAAGGCGGCAAGCTGACCGCTGCCACCGCGAGCCAGATCTGCGACGGGTCGAGCGCCGCCCTGATCGTGTCGGAGGCCGCGCTCAAGGACTTGGGACTCACCCCGCGCGCCCGCATCCATACGTTGACGGTGACCGCGGGCGATCCGGTGATCATGCTCGAAGAACCGCTGTTCGCGACTGACAAGGCGCTCGCCAGGGCCGGGCTTACGATCGCCGACATCGATCTTTACGAAGTCAACGAGGCGTTCGCGAGCGTACCGATGGCGTGGCTCAAGCACACCGGCGCCGATCCGGCGCGGCTCAACGTCAACGGCGGCGCGATCGCGCTCGGCCACCCGCTCGGCGCGAGCGGGACCAAGCTGATGGCGACCCTGCTAAACGCGCTCCACGCACGCCGCGGCAAGTATGGCCTGCAGACCATGTGCGAAGGCGGCGGGATAGCCAACGTCACCATCATCGAGGCCGTCTGACCATCATGCGGACGGCCCCCGCGAAGGCGGCGTCAAACTTACTGGAGGAGGACTGAAGATGACGCACCAGCTGACCAGGATCGGCGCGCTGCTGGCCGCCGGGCTGTTTGCCGCGACGCCCGCAACCGCGGCCAAGGACGACCCGCCGCCGCCGAGGCCGCAGGAAATCGAGGCGCTCTACGCCTGTCAGGCGATTGACGCGGCGGCGCAACGGCTCGCGTGTTACGATCAAGCGGTGCGCACGGTCCAGGCCGCCGATACCTCGGGCGAGGTTATCTTCGCCGATCGCGAACAGGTCAGGAGGGCGAAGCGCGGGCTGTTCGGGCTCGGCAACATCCGTCTCGGCATCTTCAGCCGCGGCGACAGCGATCCAGAAGACGAGATGCTGGACGAAATCGAGGCGAGCGTCCGCTCGATCAGACCGGGCGGCGACGGCAAGCTGCAGATCGTGCTCGATGACGGCGCGCGCTGGGCGCAAACCGATTCCTCCCGGCTGCGGCTGAAGGTGCTCAATTCCAAGAAAGTCACCATCAAGCGCGCGCCACTGGGCAGCTACAACATGGTGTTCGAGAACGGCTCCTCGGTTAAGGTCAAGCGCGTCATCTGACGGTTTGCGCTGGGGCCGCTCACCCTGTGAAAGACCGTTGCAATCGGGAACCTGTCCCGCCATGCGGTTCGCCATGGCGTGCGCCGGCCGTGCCAGTGCGCGCGCGGGACAACGGAGAGAATCATCATGAAAGTCGACAGCAACACCGCCGCCGTGGTCACCGGCGGGGCATCGGGCCTCGGCGCCGCGACCGCGCGGGCGCTGGCGGCCAAGGGCGCCAGGGTCGCGATCTTCGACCTGCAGGCCGAAAAGGGCGAAGCGGTCGCCGCCGAGATCGGCGGGGTGTTCTGCGAGGTCAACGTGACCGACGACGCATCGGTCGACGCCGGCTTCGCCAAGGCGCGCGAGGCTCACGGGCAGGAACGCGTGCTGGTCAACTGCGCGGGCACCGGCAACGCGATCAAGACCGCCGGGCGGTCCAAGACCGACGGCAGCATCAAGCACTTTCCCCTGGATGCGTTCAACTGGATCATCCAGATCAACCTCGTCGGCACCTTCCGCTGCATCGCCAAGTCGGCCGCCGGCATGCTCACGCTCGATCCGCTCGAGGACGGCGAGCGCGGGGCGATCGTCAATACCGCCAGCGTCGCGGCCGAGGACGGGCAGATGGGCCAGGCGGCCTATTCGGCGTCGAAGGGCGGGGTGGTCGGCATGACCCTGCCGATCGCGCGCGACCTGATGAGTGAAGGCATCCGCGTCAACACGATCCTGCCGGGCATCTTCAACACCCCGCTGATGAACGCCGCCCCGCCGCAGGTGAAGGAAGCGCTGGCGGCAAGCGTGCCGTTTCCCAAGCGGCTCGGCAATGCCGAGGAATACGCCATGCTGGCGATGACGATGATCGAGTGCGGGTATTTCAACGGCGAGGACGTGCGCCTTGACGGCGCGATCCGCATGGCGCCGCGCTGAGCGCTTTCCTACACGGTGTAGTTCACGCTAGGCCGTGGCGATGACGATCCCCGGCGCCCTTTTTGCCGCTTGGCACAGCGGGGCTGAGGGCGCCGGATTTTCTTCTCCAGGACAGTGTGCCAAGTGTGCCAAGTCCTACAGCGTGCGAGGGCGATCGGCATGAGCGGATATACGCAGATCAAATACGAAGTCGAAGGCCCGGTGGCGCTCGTCACGCTGCACCGTCCGGACAAGATGAACGCCTTCACCCACACGATGATGACCGAGTTGATCGATGCGGTGGACGAGGCGGACGCCGACGACGAAGTGCGCGCGGTGGTCTTCACCGGCGCGGGCGAGCGCGCGTTCTGCGCCGGGGCGGACCTGACACCCGAGGGCGGCGGGCACGTATTCTCCGATCCCGACCCCGTCGAAGACCTGGCCGACGAGCGCGTGCGCGACGGTGGCGGGCGGCTGACCTTGCGGCTGTTCAACGCGAAAAAGCCGCTGATCTCGGCCTCCAACGGGGTCGCGGTCGGGGTTGGCGCGACGATGCAGCTGCCGATGGACATGCGCCTGGCGGCCGACACCGCGCGCTTCGGGTTCGTCTTTGCGCGCCGCGGAATCGTGCCCGAGGCGGCGTCGAGCTGGTTCCTGCCGCGCCTCGTCGGCCTGCCGACCGCGCTCGAATGGTGCATGACCGGGCGGATTTTCGGCGCGCAGGAAGCGCTGGAACGCGGGCTGGTGCGCTCGCTCCACCCCCAGGGCGAACTGCTGGACGCGGCCTTCGCGCTGGCCCGGGAGATCGCCGACAACACCTCGGCTGTGTCGATCGCGATGACCCGCGCGATGCTCTGGCGGCTGTCGGCGACCGAGCATCCGATGATGGCGCACCGGGTGGACAGCCGGGCGATCTACCGCCTCAGCCGCGGCGCCGATGCGCGCGAAGGCGTGGCGAGCTTCCTTGAGAAGCGCCCGCCGGCCTATCCCGATACCGTCGGTGCCGACCTGCCCGATTTTTACCCGTGGTGGGACGAACCCGGTTACGAGTAATCCCCTCGCGCTTGCCTCGGCGGCGGTTTCCCTAGAAACCGGTTGCAACCATGACCGATCCTGCGACCACCACCCGTCTCGCCGATTTCCTGCCTTACCTGCTGTCGGTGACCTCGAACGCGGTTTCGAGCCGGGTCGCCGAAGCCTACCGCTCGCGGTTCGGGCTGCGGATCGCGGAATGGCGAGTGATGGCGGTGCTCGGCGATGCCGGCGCGCTTACCCAGCGCGAGCTGACCAGCGCCACGCTGATGGACAAGGTCGCGGTCAATCGCGCGTGCAAGGGGCTCGAGGACCGCGGGCTCGCCGCCCGCACCGCAAATGCGCGCGACGGGCGCTCGCATCATTTGGAGCTGACCGGGGAGGGGCGGGCGATGCACGCGCGGATCATGCCGCTGGCGCTGGAAATGGAGACGCGCCTGTTCGACAGCTTCAGTGCGGGGGAGCGCGCGACCTTCCGCACCCTGCTGGCGCGGGCGCGCGCCGCGGCGGGCGAGTTCGATCCCGAAGGGTTGGAGGGTGGGATCGGCTGACCCCGCCCCTTCAGACTATTGCCCTGGCTTGGCGGCGAACGCGTCGTTGATCGAGCAGGCGGCGGGTCCGAGAATGACGATGAACAGCACCGGCAGGATGAACAGGATCAGCGGCACGGTCATGATCGCCGGCAGGCGCGCGGCCTTCTCCTCGGCGCGCATCATGCGTTCGTTGCGGAACTCGGCCGACAGCACGCGCAGCGCCGAGGCGAGCGGGGTGCCGTAGCGTTCGGTCTGGACCATCGTCGTGACCACGCCCTTCAGGCTTTCCAGGTTCACCCGGTAGGCGAGGTTGTCGAACGCCATCCGGCGCTCGTTGAGGAACGACAGCTCGATCGCGGTCAGCGCGAACTCGTCGCCGAGCTCGGGATAGGCGCGGCCCAGTTCCTTGGCGACGCGGTTGAACGCGGCGTCGACCGTTAGGCCGGCCTCGGCGCAGATAACCAGCAGGTCGAGCGCGTCGGGCAAGCCCTTGCGGACCAGGTTGGTGCGCTTGGTCGCCTTGTTCTTGAGAAACAGCTCGGGTGCCTTGTAGCCGAAGCCGACCGAGGCGGTCAGCGCCATCAGGCGCTTCATGCTGCCCCATTCGGGGAACATGTCGGAGACGTAGAATACGAGGAAGCCAAGCAGGCCGAACACGATCGGCAGCACCAGGCGCGCGCCGATGACGTAGACCGCCAGTTCCTTGTTGCGATAGCCCGCCCAGGCGAGCTTCTGCTGGATGACTTCGACCTGGCTCTGCTGGAGCACCTTCATGTTCGCCAGCGTTTCCTTGACCTTGTCGGTCGCGTCGGTCCGCCGCACCAGGCTGCCGCGCTTGCGTGCGTTGGTCTTGATGATGCCGGCCTTGAGCTCGTCGCGCCGCGCGGTCAGCGCCCTGACGCGCCTGGCCATCGGGTCCTTGACGGTAACCGCGGCATAGATCGCCAGGATCACCGCGAAGGCCGCGATGCCCGCGAGCATCGTCCCGACGAAGATGACGTCGAAGCCGAGAAGCATGGGTCCAGGTGCGTTGCTGATCATCGCTGGTCTTTCAGATTTCGAAGCTGACCATCTTGGCCATGATGAAGGCCCCGATGCTCATCCACACCATGCCGCCGAGGCCGGCGACGATCAGCCGGTCCTCGGTGAAGAACCCGCCGATGTAAGTCGGGTTGATCCACCAGATCAGCGAGAACACGATAAACGGCAGCGCGCCGACGATGTAGGCCGAAGCCTTCGATTCCGAGCTCATCGCGCGAATCTTGAGCTTCATCTGCGCGCGCTTGCGGAGCACGTCGGCGAGGTTCGACAGCGTCTCGGCAAGGTTGCCGCCGGTCTCGCGCTGGATCGCAAGCGTGATGCAGAAGAAATTAAATTCCGGAATGCCCAGGCGGTCGGCGGTCACCTGGAGCGCTTCTTCCATCGAGCGGCCAACCCTGATGCGGTCGGTGACCGCCTTGAATTCCTCGCCGATGGGGCCCGGAACCTCGGTCGCCACCACGCCGATCGTCTCGGTGACCGGCAGGCCCGAACGAAGGCCGCGAACCAGCAGCTCGATCGCATCGGGGAACTTGCTGTTGAACTGGCCGGTGCGCTTCTTGATGAAAAAGTTGACCATGAAATGGGGGATGCCCGCGCCGGCGAACAGGCCGATCGCCAGCGACATCACGGGCGCTCCGGTGCGCAAGTAGAGCAGCACGGCGAACGCCAGCGCGATGCCGAGCGATGCGTAAAGATACTGCGTCAGCGTCCACGGCTTGCCGGTGCGGTCGAGCCGCATCCCCAGCGCGTCGAGCCGCGAACCGGACCCGGCCATCTTGAACTGTTTGGGCTTGCGCGCGGCGATCGCCTTCTTGAGTTGCGATTCGACCTTGGTGTCGGTGCTTTCGGAATGGCGATAGCGCACCGCCTGGAGACGGCGGCCGGCTTCCTTGGCCGACGAGGGGCCGGACATCGCCGAATAGCCGAGCACCATCACGGCCATCAGTCCGCCGGCGAACAGCAGCAGCTGGAATATGCTCATCGAACGGTCCCGCTTCCTCTAGTTCCGGGTTGCGCCGCGGCCGCCGTGGCGATCCGCAACGTCACCCGTCAGGCGTCCGCGCGAGCGGATGCCTTGTCTTTCTTCGCCAGCAGCGACTTGAAGTCGAAGCTGCCGAGCAGCGACTTCTTGCCGCCGAGCGGTTCGGTCGCTTCCTCATCGCTCGCGCCGACCACGCGCTCGGCGAGCAGGCGGATCGCCGCGCTCGCCTTGCTCGAGCGGTTGGCGTCGGCGAACGTCTGGCCGAGCTTGGCCGCGTTGGCCGCCGCCTTGAGGTCGTAAGGCACGGTGAAGTCGATCTTGCGTTCGATCGAAGCCTCGAAATCGGCCTTGCTGATCTCGGCCACGCCGGTCTGCACCTTGTTGGCGACGACGATCGGCTGCGCGTGCGCGGCGTTGGTCTTGAGCCAGCTGAGGATGCGGATCGTGTCGCGTGCGCTGGCCAGCGTCATTTCGGTCGCCAGGATCACGACGTTGACGTCGGCCAGCAGGTGCGGAAAGTTGATCAGCATGTTCCGCGGCAGGTCGATGACGGTCATCTCGAACGCGTGGCGGAATTCCTCTTCCAGCTGAACGAAGGCGCTGCCGTCGGTCATCAGCGGCGAGTTGATCGGCGCCTCAGCCGACAGGATCGCCAGGTTATCGTTCGCGCGGATCATCGCGCGCTCGATGAACAGGCCGTCGATCCGGCTGGGGTTGTCGATCGCATCGGTCAGGCCGCGGCCCGGCTCGAGGTCGAGCGCCAGCGCGCCGGTCCCGAAATGCACGTCGAGGTCGAGCAGCGCGGTCGGCAGCTTGTGGTCGGCGCTGAACAGCCAGGCGAGCGAGGTCGCCATCGTCGGCACCCGCGGCGGCGTCGAGATGTGGCGCTTGACCGAAACGGGGTCGGACGCCTTGGGCGCGGCGAACACCGCCTGCGCGTGGTTGAGGCAGTCGCGCAGCTGGTTGGCCGAAAGCGGCTTGAGCAGATAATCGTGAATGCCGCTCGCGAGCAGGTCGCGATAGAGGCGCACGTCGTTCACCTGGCCGATCGCGATCACCACCGTGCCGGGCTCGCACACTTCGGCCAGCGCGTTGATGTCGTTGAGCGGATCGCCGCTTTCCGACAGGTCGACCATCAGAATGTTCGGGCTCGCGGCGACCGAGAGCGACTGGACCGCGTTGCGCAGCCCGCCTTTGGCGCATTTCTCCGGCTGCCACCCCATTTCGATGACGACCGGGCGGAGCGTGTCGAGCGCGGTTTCGTCGCAAATGAACGCGGCGAACGGGTCGCGGTTGCCGGCACCGGGTTTCCAGGGGGCATTCATGGCTTTACTTCCCTCCGTTGGAGGCGGCAGCCTTCAGGTCGCCGGCACCGGTGTTGGCTTTGTCGCGGAACGTCTTGATCGCCTTGGTCGAGCTCATGATCACGGTCTCGCCGGTTCCAGCCTGCCCTTCGAGCAGGTCTTCCGGATTGGCGACCATCGCGGCGAGGTTGCCGTTGATCGAGCAACCGTAGCCGGGCGAAGTCGCGTTGGCGTAGTTCGAATCCTGGGTTTTCGACCAGTCCGGACAGCCCGGGACCGTGGCGGTCGAGCGGGTGATCACCACCCGCGCGGTGCCCGGCTGGAGATAGCCCTGGGTTACCGGCGCGCCGTCGGACACCAGAATGCCGTGACGCGAAGCGATCCGCGCGACGGATTCGCGGGTCGCGCCCGCAGCCAGCGGGTCTTCGACCGAAACCCGGTCGCCATAACGCAGGCCCATCGCGTCGAACCAGCCGGACAGCCGCTGCTGCTCGGGGATCGGGAGGCCTTCGTATCCGGTCGCGACATCGAGCGTATAGCTGGTCCGTGCGACTACCGGCTGGTTGACGCTATTCAGGCTGCGGTTGCTGACCGAACTCGGCGAATTGCACGCCGCCAGCGTCAGGCCGAGACCGAGGGCGAGAGCTCGCGCGATCTTGTCAGTGGATTTGGCGTTAGTGGTCATCTCTCTCACCTCTCTCAGAAGCTGAAGCCGGGGGCGGCAGCGGGCGGCGCCTTGGCCTGGCGCTCCTTGCGGCGTTTCTTGTCGCCCTGCGCAGCCTGGGTCGGGAGCACCGCGTCAGGCATCACTTGCGAGATCGCCGGGGCCGCGGGCACGTTGCCCTGCACCGCGGTCGGGCCGGGGCGTCCCTGCCCACTGACGCCCGCGTGTTCGCGGAAGCCAAACAGCCGCGCGGCCTCGCTCGAGGCGTTGAAGCCGTCGGTCGGCAGGTTGATGTCGCCGTCGCTGACCGGGTTGACCAGGTACGGGGTGACCACGATCACCAGTTCGGTCTCGCCCTTGCGGTAGCTGGTCGAGCGGAACAGGCTGCCCAGAATCGGCACGTCGCCGAGGCCGGGAGTCTTTTCGATCGTGTTCTGCGAATTGTTGCTCATCAGCCCGGCGATCATGAAGCTCTGGCCGGAACCGAGTTCGATCGTGGTTTCGGCGCGGCGGATTGTCAGCGCCGGAATCTGGAAGCCGTTGAGGGTGACCGCTCCCTGGCTCGACAGCTCGGACACCTCGGGACGGACGCGCATCGAGATGCGGCCGTTGGCCAGCACGGTGGGCGTGTAGGCGAGACTGACGCCGTATTTGCGGTACTCCACCGAGGTCGAGCCGAGGCCTTGGCTGATCGGGATCGGGAATTCGCCGCCCGCCAGGAAGTCGGCGGTTTCGCCCGACAGCGCGGTCAGGTTGGGCTGAGACAGCGTGGTAACGAGGCCAACCCGTTCGGCGAGGTCGAGCGCGCCGAGCAAATCGAGACCAAAAAGACGCCCAACGCCGGCAAGGGTGGTTCCGCCGGTGATCGGATTGACCGAGGTGCCGGCCCGTTGGATCAGCTTGGTCGGATCGTTGGGATCGGGAATCTGGATCTGCAAGTTGGTCCCGGTCCCCAACGCCTGGCCAGGGCCCGCGTAAACCGACGGTGCGAAGCCGCTGCGGCCACGGCCGACGCCGAACTGAAACCCGCCCGATCCATCGATCGTCGACAGGTTGGCCCCGATCTCGCGGACCAGCGAGCGGCTGACTTCGGCGAAGCGCACCTGCAGGTTGACCTGCAGCGGCGTCGCTGTCTTCAACCGGGTGATCACGTTGGCGTCGTCGCCGACGAACGCCTGCACCAGGCGCTCGGCCTCGGCGGCATCCTCGGGCGCGGCGACGGTGCCGGTCAGCAGGAAGGTGTTGGTGCCCATCGTGGCCACGTTGACCTTGGCCTCAGGCATCGCCAGCGCCAGCATCTGGTCGACGCTGTCGATGTTCGATCCCACGCGGACGTTGGCCGACCAAATGATCGCGCCGGCCTGGTTGCTGGCGTAGACCGTGGTCACTCCGCCCGACTTGCCGAACAGATAGAGCTGACGCTCCGACTTGATCTGCACGTCGGCGATGCCGTCGTTGGCGATGAACACGTCGGCCATCATGCCGGGCACGTTGATCAGTTCGCCGCGGCCGATCGACAGGTTGATGTCGCGGCTGGGAGCGACCGTCTCCTGGGCGTTTGCCGGCAAGGCGGGAAGCCCGGCGAGCGGCGCCGCGGCGATACCGGCGAGCAGCAGCGTGGCGGTCAGGTGGCGTTTCATGGATTGGCCCCTCGAATGGGTCGGGCGATTGGTGAAGGTGCGGTCGAAGATCATCACGGCCTCCTCAGGGCACCATCAGCAGGGCGGGCGTGGTGGCCGAAATAGTTCGGCCGGCCGCGTCGAAGCCCTGGGCGGTGCTCTCGAGCACCTGGCCCGAGCGCGAGATGGTGACGGTGGTCGCCGCCTTGCCGCGGGTGACGGTGACCGTCGAACGCGGCGGCGGCGGCGGGGCGTAGGCCCGCGGCGGCGCGCCCGGTCCACCGGCTGCCGTGGCGACAGGGGCGGCGGGCAGGGTGCGGCGCTGGAAGCGCGATACGTCGCCGCCGGTCTGGTAGGTGGTGGAGCCGTCCGACGGGCGGTTCATCGCCGCGGAAAGCAGCTTTTCTTCCTGCTCGGGGGTGGCGCCGTCGGGGATCTTGATGTCGCCCTGGGCGATGGCGCGTTCGAGCTCGGTCTGGCTGTCGGCGATCGAGCGCAGCGAAAGGCTCAACGTGCCGATCGTCTGGGCGACCGAGACCTTCTCGGCGATCTTCGGGGTGACTTCGAGCGTGACGGTGCGGAACTGCTTGACCACGGTGGCGCCGTTGACGGTCTCCTGCGTGGTCGACTGGTCGGTCGCCAGCACGCGGATGTTGCGAAGGATGGTTTCCGAAGCCTTGAGGTCGCCGCCCCCGCCTTCGCCCTTGACGGTCTGGGTCAGCACCAGGTCGACCCGGTCCCCCGGGAAGATGAAGCCGCCGACGCCGGTCTTGGCCGACACCGGCACGGTGACCGCGCGCATGCCGGGGCCGAGCGCCGCGGCCAGGAAGCCGCGGTCGCCGGGCTTGACCAGCGAACCCTGGGTAACCGGCTCGCCGGCGGTGACCGGAAAGCGGACCACGGTGCCGAGGAGTTTGGCAATGTCGGATTCGCCGTCTATGAAATAGGCGTCTTTGACCAGCTCGGCGGGCCACGGCTGGAAGCCGATCGCATCCGCCGTGATGATCGTCCCGGTCGGCAGCACACGCTGGGCGACGAGAACCTTGGGACCCTGCGGCGCGGCCGGTGCGGCCTCGGCCTGCGGGGCGGAGGCCCCGGCGAACATGCTCCGGGCCATCATGGCGGTCACGATCGCGATCGCCAGAGCGCCTACCAGCAGCAGCAGCTTCTTCCTGTCCATGGCTATCAAAGCCCCCTCAAGCAGCCCGTTTGATTCCACGGGCGGGAATGGTTGCCGTGGTTAAGCGGCGAACGGTTAAAATCGGGTTCACCCCACCAGCGATCCCTGCAGAGAACTGCGCGCGGCGGGCAGATAATGCGTCCCCAGGACCCACAGTCCGGCAACGGCGATGGCGACTCCGTAGGGAATCGCCAGGCGGTCCTTCTGGCGCCGGGCGACATGCCAGGCGCCCATGACGATGGTCAGCAGTCCGCCGACCAGCGCCATCACGATCAGCAGGCGCAAGAACCATTCGGGCTCGATCCACAGCGCCAGCGCGGTGAGCAGCTTGACGTCGCCGCCGCCCATCCACTTGAGCGCGAACATGGCGGCGAACACGGCGAATGCGGCGACGCCGACGCCGAACTGCAGCGCGACATCTTGCCAGCCATAGCCGCTGGCGATCCAGAACAGGGGGGCGGCGAGCGCGATGCCGGCGTTGAGCCAGTTGTCGATCTGGCGGCGACGCCAGTCGGTCGCAGCGGCGACCAGCAGCGCAATTGCCAGGGCCACGAGCAGCCCGTAGTGCAGATATCCGCCCAGCATCGGTAAGTCCCCACGGTCCCCTTCGCCGTGGTGCTAGCGTGCAGTGCTTACCAAAAAGTAACCAACGCCGGAGGTTCGTCATTAGGCAAGAAGCGCAAGGCGCCGGAAACCCTGTCGGCCGCCGCGCGATCCCCGCGGGCGCGACCGAAAGCACGTGGATCGCGGACGACGGGCACAGGATCCGGCGGATCGACTTCGCGGCCCCGGCGGGCCCCTCGAAAGGCGCGCTGCTGTTCCTGCCGGGCCGCGGCGACTTCATCGAGAAGTATCTGGAATCGCTCGATCACTGGGCGCGCCGGGGGTGGCGGGTGACCGCGCTCGACTGGCGCGGCCAAGGAGCTTCCGGACGCCTCGGCGGCGACGCGCGCACCGGGCACATCGCCGACTTCGGGCTATGGATCGAGGACCTCGCGCGGTTCTGGCGGCAGTGGAGCGAGGCCGGGGACGCGCCGCGAATAGTCGTCGCGCATTCGATGGGCGCGCACCTGGCGCTGCGTGCGGTGTCCGAGGCACGGATCAACCCCCGCGCGCTGGTGCTTTCGGCACCGATGCTCGGCCTGATCGGCAGGCTGCCTACGGCGGCGATGCACCAGCTGGCGCGGGTCCTTGCCGCGGTCGGCGATGATCGCCGCGCGGCGTGGAAATGGCGTGATGACGGCAGCGACACGCTCGCCTGGCGGGCCAAGCTGCTGACGCACGACGCGGCGCGCTATGCCGACGAGATCTGGTGGCGCCGCCAGCGCCCCGACCTGGTCATGGGCCCGGGCAGCTGGCGCTGGCTCGAGCGCGCCTATGCGTCGATGCGCCAGCTCGCCCGGCCGGGGGTGCTCGAGCGGATTTCAATCCCGGTACTGATCGTCGCCAGCACCGCCGACCGCCTGGTCTCGTTCCCCGCGATCGATCGCGCCGTGCGCCGCATGCCCCGCGCCGAGCTGCTGAGCTTCGGCGCGGAAGCGGCGCACGAAATCCTGCGCGAGGCGGATGCGGTGCGAGACCAGGCGCTGGAGCGGATCGACGATTTCCTCGACCGGGCGGTCCGGGCCGAGACTGACGCGTGAGCGAACTGTTCGACGTCGCCATCGTCGGGGCCGGGATCGCCGGGGGCTCGCTCGCCGCCGAGCTGGCGCCTGACGCCCGCGTGCTCGTGCTCGAGGCGGAGGATAGCCCCGGCTACCACACCACCGGGCGTTCGGCGGCGTTCTGGGAGGAATGCTACGGCGGGCCCGAAGTCGTCCCGCTGACGCTTGCCTCGGGGCCCTGGCTACGCGAGCGCGGCTTCCTCAGCCCGCGCGGCGCGCTCTATGTCGGTCGGTACGAGGATGAGCCCGCGCTCGACGCCTTCATGGAGCGGTTCGCAGCCAGCGGCGTGCATATCGAGCGACTGGGCCGCGACGGCGTCCAGCATTATCTCCCCGGCCTGCGGACCGAGTGGACCGGCGCGGTGTGGGAGCCGGCTTGCGCCGACATCGACGTCGCCGCGCTTCACCAGCACTACCTCGCGGCGGCCAGGCGCGGCGGGGTCGAGCTGGTCACCCGCGCGCGGGTCGTCGCGGCCGAACGGTGCGCGCAGGGGTGGCGGCTGGTGACCGGGCGCGGCGAGGAATTCACCGCCCGGGTTCTCGCCAACGCGGCCGGGGCCTGGGCCGATACTCTGGCGCAACTGGCCGGGGCTCGCCCGCTGGGCATCCAGCCGCTGCGCCGCACCGTGGCGCAGGTCCGTACCGACCCGCCGCCGCCCGCCGACCTGCCGCTGGTGCTCGACATCGCCGGTCGGTTCTACTTCAAGCCCGAAAGCGGTCGCCTGTGGCTGAGCCCGCACGACGAGGAGCCCTGCCCGCCGTGCGACGCCGCGCCCGAGGAGCTGGCAGTGGCCGAAGCGATCGACCGGTTCGAACAAGTGGTCGACTGGCGCGTGCTGGCCGTCGAACGCAAGTGGGCCGGGCTGCGCTCGTTCGCGCCCGACCGGCTGCCAGTGTACGGCTACGATCCCGCGGTCGAGGGCCTGTTCTGGTTCGCCGGGCAGGGTGGATTCGGCATCCAGACCGCGCCGGCCGCCGCGCGGCTCGCGGCGCAGCTTCTGCTGGGAAAGCCGCGCGATGCGATGACCGGGCAGCTTGACGCCCGGTTGTACGATCCCGCGCGCTTTTAGCGCCCCGCCGCCTTTTCTGCTGCCGCACAGGCCAACGCATCGACCCGGTCGTTTTCGGTGTGGCCTGAGTGACCCTTGACCCAGTTCCACGCAACGCTGTGCGGCTTGGCCGCGGCGATCAGTTCGTGCCACAGGTCGGCGTTGCGGACCGGCTGCTTGCTGGCGTTCTTCCAGCCGTTCTTCTGCCAGCCGTGGACCCACCGGGTAATCCCGTCGAGCACGTACTTGCTGTCCGAATGGAGCGTGACCGTGCACGGTTCGACCAGCGCCTCGAGCGCGCGGATCGCCGCGGTCAGCTCCATGCGGTTGTTGGTGGTGTCGCGCTCGCCGCCCGAAAGCTCCTTCTCGTGCTTGCCCAGGCGCAGCAACGCCGCCCACCCGCCGGGGCCCGGGTTGCCCTTGCATGCCCCGTCGGTGAATATTTCGACTGTCTTCATGATTCGAAAGGCTTTTCACCTGCTTCGGCGTAGAATTGCAAGCGCCGGAAGAAGTCCATCGGGTGCTTGCGGGTGACTAGCGCATCGGCCGGCGTGTCGAGCCAGTCCTCCGCCCGGCTGGCGACGAACCGCAGGCACGCGCCCTGGGCGAGCAGCGGCATGGCCAGGCGTTCAGGGGCCGCGAGTGGGCGGATTGATTCGTAACCCCGTAGCAGGGCCGCTCCGACCGCGGGCTGGAAGCGAGCGCCGGCCTTGTCGAAGCTCCACGCCGCGTGAGTCACGGCCAGGTCGTAGGCCATCGCCTCGTTGCAGGCGAAATAGAAGTCGATCATTCCCCCCACCCGGTCGCCTGTCATCAGCACGTTGTCGGGAAACAGGTCGGTGTGGCAGACCGACCGGGGTAAGCCCGCCGGCCACCCGTCGCGGACACGGTGCGCATGGTCGATAGCGCCTGCGAGCGCCGGATCGATCGTGGCCAAAGCGTTCGCCCGGCACTCTGCCAGGGTCTTGGCGGAGTGCGCCGGGTCGAGCACATTGGCCCGCGACAGGCCGAAATCGCGCGCCGCGAGGTGCGCCTTCGCCAGCGCCGCGCCGACGGCGAACGCCTGGTCCGGCGTCGGCCGGTCGAGCGATACGCCGGGCAGGAACTCGATCAGCGCCGCTGCCTTGCCGTCGACTTCGCGCCAGGCGGCGCCCAAGCGGTCGTGGATCGTGCGGGGTACCGCGCAGCCACGCGCCGAAAGATGGTCGAGCAGGCCGAGGAAGAACGGCAGGTCGCATACGTCGATCCGCCGTTCGTACATCGTCAGGATGAAACGGCCGCCGGTCGTTTCCACCAGCCAGTTGGAATTCGACACCCCTTCGGCGATGCCCTTGGCCGAGACCAGCGTACCGACATCGTATTCGCCGATGAGCGCCGCCAGATCCTCGGCCGCGAGATGGGTATAGACCGCCACGAGCCGGCTCTCGCGGCCTAGCCGACGAGCTGGCGCGGCAGCTTGAACACCATCTTCTCTTCGGCCGAGACCAGCGTGTGCTCCTCGACGTCGCGCCACTCCGACAGCCGGTCCACCACTTCGCGCACGAGTGTTTCGGGGGCCGAGGCGCCGGCGGTCAACCCGACCGTGCCGACGCCTTCGAGCCAGGCGGGGTCGATATCGCTCGCGCGCTGGATAAGGCGGGCATCGGTGCCCATCCGGGTCGCCACTTCGACCAGGCGCAGCGAGTTGGACGAATTTGGCGCGCCGATCACCAGCACCAGGTCGCTGCCGGGCGCGATCACCTTGACCGCCGCCTGACGGTTGGAAGTCGCGTAACAGATGTCCTCGGCCTTGGGCCCGATGATCTGCGGGAACTTCGCCTCGAGCGCGGCGATGATCTCGCGCGTGTCATCGACCGAGAGCGTGGTTTGCGTGAGGAAGGCGAGCGGTAGGTCGGCGGCGAAGTCCAGCGCGGCGACGTCGGCGACGGTCTCGACCAGCGTGACCGTTCCTTCGGGCACCTGGCCCATCGTGCCGATTACTTCGGGATGGCCGCGGTGGCCGACGAAAACAATGTGCCGCCCGGCCTCGATCTGGCGTTCGGCCTGGCGGTGGACCTTGCTCACCAACGGGCAGGTGGCGTCGACCCAGATCATCTGCCGTCGGGTCGCCTCGGCCGGCACCGACTTGGGCACGCCGTGCGCGCTGAATACCACCGGCGCGCCTTCGGGCACCTCGTCGAGCTCCTCGACGAAGACCGCGCCCTGCGCCTTCAATGCGTCGACCACGTAGCGGTTGTGGACGATCTCGTGCCGGACATAGACCGGTGCGCCATAGAGTTCGATCGCCCGCTCGACGATCTCGATCGCCCGGTCGACACCGGCGCAGAAACCGCGCGGCGCGGCGATCAGCAGCGTCAGCGGCAGCCGGCCGCTGGGCGGCCCGGGGGTATGCAAGGGCGCGTTCATCGAGGGGCCTCTAGCGCTTCGCCGCGCGCGCCGCTAGGGCGGCGGCTGCAACTGACAATCGGGACCGATCCTGCCATGACCACGCCTTACCGACTTGCCGCCCTGCTGATGTTGGGGGCCGCGCTGGCCGGGTGCAAGTCGGATGGCGACCTGGTGGTCGACCAGGGCGTGGGCATCACCGCGATCCGCTCCGCCTGCCCCGCCGTGGGCGTGCCCGACTACACCGGCGATGTGACGACCTTCGGGGTCCCTGGCGACACTTCGGCCGGCAACATCGACGTAAGCGCGGTGATCACCAACTTGCGCTCGACTTGCGACAACGGGGCGCCGCGCATCTACACCAATGCCACGTTCGACGTCCTTGCCCGCCGTACCGACACGCGCGGCGCGCGTAACGTGACGTTGCCTTACTACTCGGTCGTTCTGCGCGCCGGCAGCTCGGTGGTGACCAAGCGCGTCGGTCAGGTGACGGTGAGCTTCGCCGACGGACAGGACCGCGCCCGGGCGCGCGGCCAGGCGGGCGCCTATGTCGACCGTGCCGAAGCGACGCTTCCGGTCGACATCCGCCAGCAGATCACCCGTAAGCGCAAGGCGGGCGACGATGATGCGGCGATCGATCCGCTGTCCGACCCGGCGGTCAAGGCCGCGGTCGCCCGCGCGACCTTCGAACTGCTCGTCGGCTTCCAGCTGACCGAAGCGCAGCTCGCCTACAACGCCACGCGCTGATCCCCCAAACATCCTCGGCGCGCTTGCGATTTGGCGCGAAAGGGGTAACCCGCGCCGCCATGTCAGACGCCCAGACCCTTCACGCCGCGTTCGCCGCGCGCATCGCGGCGGTGCTCCACGCGCTCGAAATGGAAGGCGCGCTGCCCCCCGGCGCGAGCGAGACCCCGGTGACCGTCGAGCCGCCGCGCGACCCCTTGCATGGCGACCTGGCGACCAACGCGGCGATGGCGCTGGCCAAACGCGCGGCGACCAACCCGCGCGCGCTGGCGGAAAAGATCGTCGAGCATCTTAAGCGCGATCCGGCGATCGTTGGCGCGGAGATCGCCGGTCCCGGCTTCATCAACCTGCGGCTCGCCGACTGCGAGTGGCTGCGCGAATTGCGCGCGATCGCCCAGCTTGGGCCCGATTACGGTCGTTCGCACGCCGGCGCGGGACGGCGGGTCAATGTCGAATTCGTCTCGGCCAATCCCACCGGGCCGATGCACATGGGCCATTGCCGCGGGGCGGTGGTCGGCGACGCGCTCGCCAACCTGCTCGAATTCGTCGGCCATCCGGTGACCCGCGAATACTACGTCAACGATGCCGGCGCGCAGGTCGACGTGCTCGCCCGCTCGGCGCACCTGCGTTACCGCGAGGCGTTGGGCGATAGCGTCGGCGAGGTCCCCGAGGGGCTCTATCCGGGCGATTATCTCGTGCCGGTCGGCCAGGCGCTGGCGGCGGAGTTCGGCGACCGTTTCCGCGATGCGCCCGAGGGGCAATGGCTAGCTGCGTTTAGGCAGCGCACCGTTGCCGCGATGATGGACATGATCCGCGCCGATCTCGTACTTCTCGGCATCCGCCACGACGTGTTCGCTTCCGAAGCCGAGCTCCAATCGGCTGGCAAGCCCGCCGAGGCCGAAGCGTGGATGCGCGCGCACGACCTGGTCTACGACGGGGTGCTCGAAGCGCCCAAGGGCAAGACCCCGGCCGACTGGGAGCCGGTCGAACTGCCGCTGTTCCGCGCGACGAAGTTCGGCGACGACCAGGACCGGCCGATCCGCAAGAGCGACGGCAGCTGGACCTATTTCGGCGCCGATCTCGCCTATCACATGCAGAAGGCCGCCGCGGCGGACGAGCTGATCGACATCTGGGGCGCCGACCACGCGGGCACGGTCAAGCGGATTAAGGCCGCGGTCGCCGCGCTTGCCGAAGGCGAGGGCAAGCCGATCCCGTTCGACATCAAGATCGTCCAGATGGTCCAGTTACTGCGCGGCGGCGAACCGGTGAAGATGTCGAAGCGCTCGGGTACGTTCGTGACGCTGGCCGAGGTGGTCGAGGAAGTGGGCAAGAATGTCGTCCGCTTCACCATGCTCACCCGCAAGCCCGATGCGCAGATGGAGTTCGACTTCGCCAAGGTGGTCGAGGCGTCGAAGGACAATCCGGTGTTCTACGTCCAGTACGCCAGCGCGCGGGTCCACTCGACGCTGCGCAAGGCCGCGGCCCAAGGGCTGACGCCCCATCCCGCGGCGCTCGACCGATTGGGCGCCGACGAACTCGCGGTGATCCGGCAGGCAGCGCAGTTCCCGCGCCTGGTCGAGGCCGCCGCCGCCGCTCGCGAGCCGCACCGGGTGGCGTTCTTCCTTTACGATCTCGCCGGCGCGTTTCACGCCTTCTGGAACGCCGGCAACGACGCGCCGGAAAAACGCATCATCGTGGCGCACGATCCGGCCCTGACCGCCGCAAGGCTTTTCCTCGGCGCGCAGATCGGGCAAGTTATCCGTAACGGCTTGGCGCTATTGGGGGTCGAAGCCGTAGAGGAGATGTGACCATGGCTGGACGGGACGGGACCATGGGTGACGATTACGTGGGGGACGACCAGCTGACGCTGGCCGACGAGGACGAGCGGTTGCCGTGGCTCGAATCGGGCGACGAGGACGACAACGAGGGCGGGGTCGACACCGGCCGGATCGTCGGCTTCGCGATGTTCGCGGTCCTCGCATTGGCCGCGCTGGTCGCCGGCATCTGGTGGTTCGGCAATCGCGGTCCCGATCCCGAGCTGGTCGCCGACGGCAGCACGATCGAGGCGCCGGCGGGCCCCTACAAGACCAGGCCCGCCGATCCGGGCGGCAAGACTTTCGAAGGAACCGGCAACCTCGCCCCCGCGGTGGGTGAAGGGCGCGACACCGAAGGCCGCATCGCCGATGCGGCGCCGAGGCCTAGCGTCGATGTGCCCAAGCCCGGCCCGACCGCCGCTCCGACCGCCACGGCCTCTGCCGCACCGTCCGGCGGCATCGGCGTCCAAGTCGGCGCCTATTCGAGCAAGGAAACGGCCGAGGCGGGCTGGCAGCGCTTGCTGAGCCAGACCGACAAGCTCCAGGGCGTGAGTCACCGCGTGGTCCAGGGCCGCGCCGACATCGGCACCGTGTACCGCCTCCAGGCGGTGCCCGGGGATGCCGCCGCGGCGAGCCGGCTGTGCACCGCATTGAAGGCCGACGGAGTGGCCTGCCAGGTCAAGCAGTAGCGTTTTGCGGTAGTGTCTCAGTTTCAAATTGACCGGTGACGCCAGCCGGTCAAGCGCCTATATGCTTAGCGGAAAGCATGGAGGCATCGTGGCAAACGAACAAGACGAAATCTTCGAAGCGGTTTTCTCGGGCATCCTAGCCGCGTTCAACGCGACTGCCTACGAAACGGACAGCGACGATTACAGCCGGTGTAGGACGCTGGCACACACAGCGCTGGCAAACTTGGAGGCTTCGGGCTTCAAGGTCGTGACCAATGCCTAAAGGTCCGCGCGGAGAGAAGCGCCCTGCCGACGCCATCGGGCGCGCGGTGCACATCGGCAAGATCGCCACTGGCGAGATCGAGGATGAACGCGCGCTCACATCTAGCGCCGCCGCACAGCTTGGCAGCCTCGGCGGGAAGAAGCGCGCTGAGAACATGACGCCGGAACGGCGGGCGGAGATCGCGAAGGCGGCAGCGACAAAGCGGTGGGCTAACGAAAAAGATCGGTAGACAAATACCGAATTAATTTGGTAGCGGTGATTCGAAAGGAATCGCCGATGAACCGCGTTGACTCTCTGATCGCCCGTTTCGGGAGCCAGTCTGAAATGGCTCGCATTCTCGACTCTAAGCAGAGCACAGTCCAGTATTGGTCCAGCAAGGGTCGAATCCCCGCTAAGTGGCACGGGAAGATCATCGAAGCTGGCAAATCAATTGGCCTGAGTATCGACCCGCTGGAACTACAACCTAGCCGGGTTGCCCTTAAGGCGACTACCACCGCAGAGACCGGCTATCCCGCGTCCCCTTTCGCCAAGTGGCGCGGGAATATCGATCTCGGCGGCGACGAACTAGACGTTTACGTCCTCGATACCGGCGAACGGGTGATTTCGACCCGCGCGGCGATCAAATCCTTTTCGAGCACAGACTCGGGCAACCTGGGCAACTACATCGGGGTTTCAGCCCTAAAAGCCTATATAAACAGCGATTTGATCCTGGGCGAACTTTTGGAGTTTGCGATCCCTGGGACGCAATTTCTCGGTCGCGGCATGACGACCGAGCACTTTGAATTGATCTGCCGAGGCTACGTGCAGGCGCTGTATGAAAAGGCTCCACTTACCGATCGCCAGCGCGAGATCGCGATCAAATGCGCTGTGCTTTCCGCGGGTCTGACGCGAACCGGCCTCGACGCACTAATCGATGAGGCCACTGGGTATCAATACGAACGGGCCGAAGATGCTCTGCAAGTAAAACTTCGCATGTTCATTGCCGAAGAGCTGCGCGCATGGGAAAAAACCTTCCCCGATGAGCTATGGGAGGAATTTGGCCGCCTTACCAATTGGAAAGGTCCGCTCAATAGCCGCCCTAAGTATTGGGGGAAGCTGGTGATCGAGCTCATCTACGACACCCTCGATCCGGATGTTGCTAAATATCTGAGGGAAAATCGCCCGCCGCCTGGCATCCATTGGCATCGGAACCTGACGGAGAACCACGGGATCAAGCAGCTCGTCGCGCGATGCTATGAGATCGTCGGGCTGTCGAAGTCTTGCAACGACATGGGCGAGCTGAGGAAAAAGGTCGCGCATCACTACGGAAAGCAGGCCCTGCTGTTCAACGTATACGACGCCGCCTAGCTGCTGATTATGCTTGACGCTAAGCATAAAAGTTCATATGTAATGCGTATGAACAAGCTTCCCCTCGCCAAGCGCACCCAAATCCTCGCCATGCTGTGCGAAGGATCGTCAATGCGGTCTATCAGCCGCGTTGCGGACGTGTCGATCAACACCGTCAGCAAGTTGCTTGTCGAAGCTGGCGAGGCTTGCCTTGCCATCCATGACGAAACGGTGCGGGGCGTGAAGGCGAGCCGCATCCAGTGCGACGAAATCTGGTCGTTCTGCTACGCCAAGGCGAAGAACGTCGCGGCTGCCAAGGATGCGCCGGATGGTGCTGGCGACGTGTGGACCTGGACCGCTATCGACGCCGACACCAAGCTCATGGTCTCCTATTTCGTCGGCGACCGTGGCGCGGAAAGCGCCATGATCTTGATGGACGATCTTCGCGCTCGCCTCGCCAACCGGGTCCAGCTCACCACTGACGGGCACCGCGCCTACCTAGAGGCTGTTGAAGGCGCATTCGGTGCCGATGTGGACTACGCGCAGCTCGTGAAGCTTTATGGCCCTACGTTCGCCGGACCCGGCCGCTACAGTCCTGCCGATTGCATCGGTGCCAAGAAGGTTCGCCGCGAAGGCAATCCCGACTACGCGCACGTCAGCACTTCGCACGTCGAGCGCATGAACCTTTCGATCAGGATGCAGAACCGCCGCTTTACCCGCCTCACCAACGCATTCAGCAAGAAGCTCGACAATCACATTCACGCGCTGGCGCTCTACTTCGCGTTCTACAATTTCTGCCGCATCCATAAGACGCTTCGCGTAACCCCGGCGATGGCCGCTGGCATTACCGACCGCCTCTGGTCGCTTGACGATATCGTTGCGAAGATTGACGAAATGGCACCGGCCCCTAAGCCCCGTGGCCCTTACAAGAAGCGCGCCGCCTAATCCACAGTCCCGATTCGACTCTTTTTCTATCATGGCCTACGTGAGGACTCTTCAATGAAGGGAGGTCTCAATGGCTAAGGTTTCCGCATTTCACTCAACGCTTCCGGGCACGCGCGTCTATCACGACAACAACTCGTGCACCGAGGGGAACAACATCGAATCCAGGAATCGCACATCGGGCACTGGCGGTCACCCCAAGTGCGAGCACTGCAAGCGCCTCTAAACGCACTGCTCTCTGAAGACGATTTCCCATACCGGGCCGGTTAGTTCGCCGTCATCCACGGTCCAAACCCGGCGTATTGCGTAAACGGACAACCCGGCCCGCATGGCAATTCCTAAGGCGCGGTAGCCTTCACTGTGTTGACCAGAGAACCGCACGGTCGGCTCGGGGAAAACATGCCCCGCGCCGCCCTCACATGACTCATAGGTTTCTATGCCTTGTTCTCTGAGGCAATGCACGGCACGCTCAATCCCAGGATCGAGCGGCATGTCCAGTTCAAGGCCGAACGACGCGAAGGGCGACGGCTTACCCATTTTCAAACTGAGACACTACCCGTTTTGCACACCGCTTGGCCGCGGCGCGCTTGCGGGCGCGCCGCGTTCCATGCGACTTTCCCGCCATGACGCCCGCGATCTTCGGCCTTACCGGACTTGACCTGACCGACCAGGAGCGGGCCTTCTTCCGCGAGTGCGATCCGGCGGGCTACATCCTGTTCGGGCGCAACATCGATAACCCCGCGCAAGTCCGCGCGCTGACCGATGACCTGCGGACGATCCACGGGCGCGATCACCTGCTGGTGTGCATCGATCAGGAGGGTGGGCGAGTTGCGCGGATGCGCCCGCCGCACTGGACCCGCTTTCCCGCTGGCGCGGCGTTCGACGCACTTTACGAAATTGCCCCGAGTTCGGCGATCGCCGCCGCGCGGATGAACGCGCAGGCGATGGGCATCGAACTGGCCGAAGCGGGGGTGACTGTCGATTGTTACCCGCCGCTCGACGTCCGCCAGCCCGGAGCGAACGATGTGATCGGCGACCGCGCGCTCGGCGCCGAGCCGCTCCGGGTCGCCGCGCTGGGCCGGGCGATCCTCGAAGGGCTTACGGCGGCGGGCGTGACGGGCTGCATCAAGCACATGCCCGGCCACGGCCGGACGCATTGCGATACGCACAAGGACCTGCCCACCGTCACCGCGAGCGAAGCGGAACTGGAAGACGATCTCGCCCCGTTCCGCGCGCTGCGCGATACGCCGATCGGCATGACCGGGCATCTGGTGTTCACAGCCTGGGACCCGGACTTGCCGGCGACCCAGTCACCGACCGTCATCCGCGACGTAATCCGCGGCAAGATCGGCTTTCCCGGCCTGCTGCTGACCGACGATCTCGATATGGAAGCGCTGTCGGGCACGGTGCCCGAACGCGCCGAGCGGGCGATTGCCGCGGGCTGCGACCTGGCGCTCAATTGCTGGGCGAAGATGCCCGATCAGGTCGAAATCGTCCGCCGCCTGCCGGCCATTTCCGCCGAATCGGCCGCCCGGCTCGACCGCGCGCTGGCCGGCACCGGCGGGGCGCCGCAGGGCGACAAGGCGCGGCTGGTGGCGCAGCGCGACGAACTGCTGGCCCTCGCGGGAGCCGCGGCGTGACCCTTCGACAAGCCCAGGATGAGCGGGGCTCGGGATGACCGCTACACATCCTCCGCTCGTCGTGAACGACACACATCCGCTCGTCCTGAGCCTGTCGAAGGACGCCGAACTGCCGTTCGTCGATGAACAATGGACCGGCCCGGCCGCGAGCCCCGCCGACGAGACCGCGCTCTACCTCGAACTTGACGGGTGGGAGGGGCCGCTCGACCTGCTGCTCGATCTCGCGCGGCGGCAAAGGGTCGATCTCAAGGCGATCTCGATCCTCGCGCTGGTCGATCAGTACATCGGCTATATCGAGCGGGCCGAGGCGCTGCAGCTCGAACTGGCGGCGGACTATCTGGTGATGGCCGCGTGGCTGGCCTACCTCAAGTCGGCGCTGCTGCTGCCGCGCGACGAGCAGGAGGACCCGAGCCCCGAGGACCTGGCGCTGCGGCTGCAGTTGCGGCTCGCGCGGCTTGGCGCGATGCGCGAGGCGGCGGCGCGACTGTTGGCGCGCGACCGGCTGGGCCGCGACGTGTTCGCCCGCGGTGCGCCCGAGGGCCTCAGGACCGACCGCAAGACGCTGTGGCGGTGCGACTGGTTCGCGCTTGTCCAGGCGTACGGCCAGGTGGGCGCGCGCACCGCGCCGGTCGTCCACATGGTCCGCGACCGGGCGGTGATGACGCTCGATTCGGCGCTGGACCGGGTTTCGGCCATGCTCGGCCTGACCCTCGACTGGCTGGACATCCGCCAGTTCCTGCCGGCAAGCCAGGAACATGGCTGGGCCGAGCCGGGCCTGCGCCGTTCGGCGCTCGCCAGCAGCTTCGTCGCCGCGCTCGAGCTGGCGCGGATCGGCAAGGCGGAACTGGCGCAGGAAATAACCTTCGGCCCGCTGCGTATCCGCCGGGTGCCGGGGTGATGTTCGTTCCTGCGCCCGACGAGTTCGCCAATGACGAACTGGGGCGCGCGCTCGAAGCGGCGCTGTTCGCCGCCGAGGAGCCGTTGACCGTCGAGGCGCTGGCTGGCCATCTGGGCGGGGCGATGGCGGTCGACGTGCAGGAGGCGTTGCAGCGGCTCGCCGACCACTATGCCACGCGCGGAGTGCACCTGGTCGAACGGGCAGGCCGCTGGCACTTCCAGACCGCGCCCGACCTGGCCCACATCCTGCGGCGCGAGCGCGAGGCGGTGCGCCGCCTGAGCCGCGCGGCGACCGAGGTGCTGGCGATCGTCGCTTACCAAGAACCCGTCAGCCGCGCCGAAATCGAGGCCATCCGCGGCGTGCAGACCTCGCCGGGGACGCTCGACGTGCTGATGGAGGCCGGGTGGGTGCGGGTGGCCGGGCGGCGCGAGGTGCCGGGGCGCCCGGTGATCTACGCCACCACGCCCGAGTTCCTCGCGCATTTCGGGCTGCAATCGCGCAAGGACTTGCCGGGGATCGACGAACTCAAGGCGGCCGGCCTGCTCGACCCGGTCGAGGACGCGTTCGATGCGCTGGCGATCGATCGCGACGAAACCGAGCCTCAGGCTGGCAATAGGGCGGCCGATCCCCTAGATTGACGCCCAAGGAGAATTCCCATGGGCTCGTTTTCCATCTGGCATTGGTTGATCGTGCTGCTGATCGTGCTCGTCCTGTTCGGCCGCGGGCGCGTTGCGGAGATCATGGGCGATTTCGGCAAGGGCATCAAAAGCTTCAAATCGGGCATGAACGAGGACGAGGGCAAGCCCGCCGATGCGCCCAAGGTCCACAGCCTCGAAGGTCCGCACCACGATGCCAAGCCCGCCCAAGAAGCGGCGAAAGACCCGCACCCGGGCGCCGAGCATCGCAACTGATCGCTGACTGACGCCCGCGAGGGCCACCCATGTTCGATATCGGCGCCTCTGAACTGCTCATGATCGTGATCGTCGCGGTGGTCGTGATCGGTCCCAAGGACCTGCCGCGCGCGCTGCGCACCGCGGGCAAGTGGATCGGCAAGGTCCGCCGCACCTCCAACCACTTCCGCGCCGGGATCGAGACCATGATCCGCGAGGCCGAGATGGAAGACATGGAAAAGAAGTGGGCCGAGCAGAACGCCAAGATCATGGCCGACCACCCGCCGGTCGACTTGTCGGACCATGAGATGACGCCGTTGCCGCCCCCCGAAGCGCACGCCGAATCGCGCATTGAAGAAGCGCCGCCCCCCGCCCGCGACGAACCCCAGCTGCCCCTGAGATGACTGCGCGCTGATGGCCTTTCGCATCGCCGACATCGATCAATCGCAGGCCCCGCTGCTCGACCACCTGATCGAGCTGCGCGCGCGGTTGCTGCGTGCGTTCCTGGCGCTGTTCGTGGCGTTTTCGGTGTGCTTCTATTTCGCCCAGGATATTCTCGCGTTCCTGGTCCAGCCGCTGCTCGATGCAGGGCAGAACCGGCTGATCTACACCAAGCTCTACGGCCAGTTCTTCGTCGAGCTGAAGGTCGCGCTGTTCGCGGCGTTTTTCGCCAGCTTCCCGGTGATCGCCAACCAGTTGTGGGCGTTCGTCGCGCCGGGGCTCTACGCCAAGGAGAAGAAGGCGTTCCTGCCGTTCCTGCTGGCGACCCCGGTGTTGTTCGTCGCCGGCGGCGCGCTCGCTTACTATGTCGTGATGCCGACCGCGTTCGTGTTCTTCCTCGGGTTCGAGGGGACACAGGGCGGGGTGCAGATCGACGCGCTGCCCAACTCCGAGGACTACCTCAGCCTGGTGATGCAGTTCATCATGGCGTTCGGGCTGAGCTTCCTGCTGCCGGTGCTGCTGCTGCTGCTCAACACCGCGGGCGTCGTCAGCCGGGCGCAACTGGCCGGCGCGCGGCGGTACATGATCGTGGCCGCGTTCGTGGTCGCCGCGGTCGCTACCCCGCCCGACGTGATCAGCCAGTTGATGCTGGCGATTCCGTTGATCCTGCTGTTCGAAGGCGCGCTGGCGGTGATGTGGTTCACCGAGCGCAAGGCGGGGAAGAACTCTTCTGTGAGTCCCCGCGCAGGCGGGGACCTCAGCGATCCTGGCGCCTGATACGATGAGGTCCCCGCCTGCGCGGGGATTCAGAGGGTCTTGATGATCCCCGAGAAGTCGACCGCGCCGTTGCCGGCCGCGTCGAACGCATCGTAAAGCTCCTTCGCGCGGCGGCCCATCTGTGGGTCGATGCCGGCGCCGTGCGCGGCCTCCATCGCCAGCTTGAGGTCCTTGAGCATCAGCCCGGTGGCGAACCCGCCCTGGTAATCGTTGTCCGCCGGGGTGACCGGCCCGACGCCGGGGACGGGGCAGTAGCTGGTCATCGACCAGCACTGGCCGCTGCTCACCGAGGAGATGTCGTAGAACGTCTGCGGGTCGAGCCCCAGCTTCTGCGCCATCGCGAACGCCTCGCAGGTGCCGATCATGTGGACCGCGAGCAGCATGTTGTTGCAGATCTTGGCCGCCTGACCGTTGCCCGCCGCGCCGGCGTGGATCACTGCCTTGCCCATCGGATCGAGCACCTCTTTGGCACGCGCGAACGCCGCGTCCGACCCCCCGACCATGAAGGTCAGCGTGCCGCCGTTCGCCGCCGCGATGCCGCCCGAGACCGGCGCATCGACCATCGCGTAGCCCGCCGCCTCGGCGCTTGCGATCACCTCGCGCGCGGTGGCGACGTCGATCGTCGAGCAGTCCAGCAGCACCGCACCCGCCGGCGCATGGCCGATCACGCTGTCCTGATAGACCGACTTCACAATCGCCCCGTTGGGCAGCATCGTCACCACCGCCTCCACGCCCTGCACTGCCTCGGCGGCGTCGGTGAAAGTCTCGCAGCCATGCCCCTTTGCCGCCGCCAGCGCCGGCTCAGAGAGATCGAACGCATTCACTGCATGCCCCGCCTTAACGAGGTTCGCGGCCATCCCGCCGCCCATGTTGCCGAGGCCGATGAAGGCGACTTTCATGTCAGCGTCCCTTCCACTTACCCTCGCGCTTTTCGATGAACGCGGCCATGCCTTCGGCCTTGTCCTCCGATGCGGCGAGGATCTGGAAGATGCGGCGTTCGACGATCAGGCCCTGGTCGAGCGAGGTCTCGAACGCGGCGTTGACCATTTCCTTGTTCGCTATCGCGGCCATGGGGGGCATTGAAGCGATCAACGCGGCTGTATCAAGCGCTTCATTGACCAGTTTTTCATGGCTCACCACGCGCGCCACCAGCCCGCTACGCTCGGCCTCGGCGGCGTCCATCATCCGGCCGGTGAGGCACATTTCCATCGCCTTGGCCTTGCCCACCGCGCGGGTCAGCCGTTGGCTGCCGCCCATGCCGGGCGCGACGCCGAGCTTGATTTCGGGCTGGCCGAACCGCGCCTTGTCGGATGCGATGATGAAGTCCGCCATCATGGCGAGCTCGCACCCGCCGCCGAGCGCGAAGCCGTTGACCGCCGCGATCCACGGCTTGCGGACCGCTTTGACCAGGTGGCTGGTCCAGCGGGCGAAGAAATCATCAAGGTAGAAATCGGCCGCCGGCTTGTCGGCCATCTCCTTGATGTCAGCGCCGGCGGCGAATGCCTTGTCGCCCGCGCCGGTCAGCACCGCGCAGCGCTGGGCGGGATCGCCCTCGAATGCGGTGAAAGCCGCGATCAGTTCTTCGAGCACCGCCGCGTTGAGCGCATTCAGCGCCTGCGGGCGATTGAGCGTGATCAGCGTGACCGCGCCGCGCTGCTCGGCAGTGATGGTTTCGTAAGTCAAAGCGGCTTCCATTCTTCGTTCTTGGCGAGCGGCGCGAAGATGCCGTCAAGCAGTTCGTCGGTCACGCCCTCGGGCGTCGCCGGGTCCCACTTGGGGTCGCCGGTTTTGTCGACGATCACCGCGCGCACCCCCTCGGCGAAATCGGGGCGGAGCAGCACGCGACTGGCGATGCGGTATTCCATCCGCATTTCGTCGGCGAAGTCGGTCAGCTTCGCCGCTTCGGCGAGCTGGCGCAAAGCGACCTTGCACGTCTGCGGGCTCTTGGTGCGCAGCGTGGCGAGTTCCTTGACCGCCCAATCGCTGTCGTCGCCTGCGAGGCTGGCGATCACGTCCTCGAGCCGGTCGGACTTGAAGTGCCAGGCGATCCGCTCGGCATTATCCTCGATCCGCGCCCGCGGAGGCTTGACCGACATTTCGGACAGGATGCCGGCGATGCGTCCCGGATGCTCGGCGATGCGCGCCTTCGCCTCGGCCAGTTTTTCGCTGGGCAGATAGTGCGTGGCGAGGCCCGCCCAAAGGCACTCCGCGCCGTCGAATCGCGCGCCGGTGAGGGCCAGGAACTGGCCGATGCGGCCCGGCAGGCGCGAAAGATACCAGCCGCCGCCAACGTCGGGGAACAGGCCGATCCCGGTTTCGGGCATGGCGAAACGGGTATTCTCGGTCGCCACGCGGTACTTCGCGGGCTGGCTGATGCCGACGCCGCCGCCCATCGTGACCCCGTCCATGAACGCGACGATCGGCTTGATGTATTCGAACATCCGGTGGTTGAGCTGATATTCGTCGTGGAAGAACTTGCGGCCCGAAACGCCGCCGTCGGTCAGCGCCGAGTGGCGCAGCAGGTTGATGTCGCCCCCGGCGCAGAACCCGCGTCCTTCGGCGTGGTCGAGGATCACCGCTTCGACCGCGTCGTCGCCAGCCCACTCGCCCAGCGCCGAGTTCATCGCGTGACACATGTCGAGCGTAAGCGCGTGGAGCGCCTTGGGCCGGTTGAGCGAGATGTGCCCCGCGCGGCCATGGGTGTGGATCAACACCTCCCGCTCACCCTGAGCTTGTCGAAGGGTCATTGCCGCAGCATGTCCCGACCGACGATCATCCGCATGACCTGATTGGTCCCTTCGAGAATCGAGTGCACGCGCAAGTCGCGCCAGAAGCGCTCGATCGGATAGTCCTTGAGGTAGCCGTAGCCGCCGAACAGCTGCAGCGCGTCGTTGACGATTTTGCTGCCGCTGTCGGTCGCCAGCCGCTTGGCCATAGCCGAGAAGCGCGTCTTGTCGGGCGCGTTGTCGGTCACCTTGGCGGCCGCGAGATAGAGCAGGGCGCGCGCCGCTTCGAGGTCGGTGGCCATGTCGGCGAGCATGAACTGAGTATTCTGAAAATCCGCGATCGGCTGGCCGAACTGCTGGCGCTCCCTGGTGTATTTGACCGATTCGTCGAGGCACCGCTGCGCCCCGCCGAGGCTGCACGCGCCGATGTTGAGCCGCCCGCCGTCGAGCCCGGCCATCGCGAAGCGGAATCCCTCGCCCTCGCCGCCGACGCGGTTGGCCACCGGGACGCGGCAATCCTCGAACACAAGTTGCGCGGTCGGCGAAGCGTTCCAGCCGAGCTTCTTCTCCGGCGCGCCGTGGCTGAGGCCGGGAGTGCCTTTCTCGACCACCAGGCACGTAATGCCCTTGGATTTGTCATCCGACGTGCGAACCATCACGACGTAGATGTCGTTGAACCCGCTGCCGGAAATGAACTGCTTGGTGCCGTTAATCACGTAGTGATCACCGTCCAGCCGCGCGGATGTCTTGAGCGCGGCGGCGTCCGATCCGCTGCCCGGCTCGGTCAGGGCATAGCTCGCGATGTGCTCCATGCTCACCAGCTTGGGCAGGAACCGCGTCTTGACTTCGGCGCTGCCGTAGCGGTCGATCATCCAGCTCGCCATGTTGTGGATCGAGACGTAAGCGCTGGTCGCCGGGCAGCCGTAGGCCATTGCTTCCATGATCAGCGCCGCCTCGAGCCGGCCGAGTGCGATCCCGCCCGATTCCTCACTGACGTAGATCGCGCCGAAGCCCAGCTCGCCCGCCGCTTGGACCACGTCGCGGGGGAAATGGTGATCTTCGTCCCATTGCGCCGCGAACGGGGTGATGCGGTCGGCGGTGAACTTGCGCGCCATGTCCTGAATGGCGAGCTGCTCGTCGGTGAGCTGGAACTGTCCGGTCATGGCACCCGCGTTAGCGCACTTGAGGGAGGGTTCAAGCGGCACACCTGGTATAGGTGAACGGCCCGCCCGGCTCATCGCCGCCGCGATCAACGCGGGTCAATGTCTTGCCGCCGTTCGATACGGTCAGGGTGACATCGCGTGTCCAGTTCATTCCTTCCCCGGTGAAGGCGTAATCGGCGCGGATCGAGGTGTCGCTGCGCTCCTCCAGCGTGCCCAGACGCCCGACCGATTCGTAGAACCTGAGGGTGGTCGGCGCGATTTTCACCAGGCCCTTCGCATCGCCGCGCGTGCTGGCGCAGTCGGCCGGCACCATGCCCCAGTTGCCGTGGAGCGCCACGGGGATGGTTGCCTCGATCGGCTTGGTCGGTGCCGGGATCGTTCCCGGCATGCGCGTCGCGGCAGGCGCGCGGCCATCGGCGGGAGCCTGCGCCGTTTCCTCCGCGACGATTACCTCGTCTGTCGGCGCCTGCTGACAGGCAGCGAGCGTCAATGGCAAGACGGCGAGCAGGATCGAGTGGCGCATGGGAAGTCTCCTGGTTGTTGGCAATTCAACGTCCGATCCGCGCAAGCGGTCCCTCAGATGTTTGCAAGCGCGGCGATGTTGGCCAGCACCCGTTCCGCCCATTCGGGGCGGCAGATCAGCAGGTCGGGCATATAGGTGTCGGCCCGGTTGTAGCGCAGCGGGCTGCCGTCGATCCGCGAACAGTGGAGCCCATGCGCCAGCGTCACCGCGACAGGGGCGCAGCTGTCCCATTCATGCTGGCCGCCAGAGTGGAGATAAATCTCGGCCTCGCCGCGCACCACGGCCATTGCCTTGGCCCCCGCGCTGCCCATCGCGATCAGCTCGCCGTCCAGCGCCTCGCATACAGCGAGCGCTTCGCTGGCGGGGCGTGTGCGGCTGACCACGAGGCGCGGGCGCGGGGCGGGCGGCGGCAGCGGCTGCGGGCGGTCGCTGCGCAGGACCATCCCGAGACCTGGCAGCGCCACCGCGCCAACCTCGGGCCGGCCGTCGACCGCCAGCGCGACGTGCACCGCCCAGTCGCTGCGCTCCTCGCCGTATTCGCGGGTGCCGTCCAGCGGATCGACGATCCAGCAGCGCGCTTTCGCCAGCCGGGCGGCGTTGTCCTTTTCCTCTTCCGACAGCAGGCCATCGTCGGGCCGCAGATTGCGTAAGGCGGCGACCAGGAAGGAGTTGGCTTCGGCGTCGCCCGCGCGGCCCAGCGCTGTGCCGCGATGCTTGCGGCTGCCCTGCACCTCAAGCAGGATTCGGCCAGCTTCCTCGGCCAAGTCCGCGGCGAGTTCGGCGTCGTTCATTTGAGGGGCATGATCCGGGCGATGACATGATCGGCCGCTTGATCCGGGGTCATCGCGACGGTGTTGACCACGATGTCGGGCTGCTCGGGCGCTTCGTAAGGGCTGTCGATGCCGGTGAAGTTCTTGAGCTCGCCGGCGCGCGCCTTGCGGTACAATCCCTTCACATCGCGCGTCTCGGCCACCTCCAGCGGGGTGTCGACGAAGATCTCGACGAATTCGCCTTCGGGCAGCATCGCGCGCACCATATAGCGTTCGGCGCGGAACGGGCTGATGAACGCGGTGAGCACGATCAGGCCGGCGTCGGCCATCAACCGCGCGACTTCGCCTACGCGGCGGATGTTCTCGATCCGGTCGGCCTCGGTGAAGCCCAGGTCCTTGTTGAGCCCGTGGCGCACGTTGTCGCCGTCGAGCAGGAAGGTGTGGCGGTTCATCAGGTTGAGCCGTTTCTCCACCTCGTTGGCGATGGTCGATTTGCCCGATCCCGACAGGCCGGTGAACCATAGCACCAGCGGCTTCTGATTCTTCAGCCCGGCGTGATCAGCGCGCGCGATCGCGGTCGGCTGCCAGTGGACGTTTTGCGCGCGGCGCAGCGCGAAGTGCAGCATGCCGCCCGCGACCGTGCGATCGGTCAGCTTGTCGATCAGGATGAACCCGCCCAGCGTGCGGCTTGTCGCGTAGGGTTCGAACACGATCGGCCGGTCGGTGGCGAGTTCTGTCACTCCGATCGCATTTAGCTCGAGAGTCTTGGCCGCCAGGTGTTCCCCAGAGCCGCCGACATCGTTGACGTTGATTTCGTACTTGGGGTGCTGGACCGTGGCGGATACGGTCTGCGTGCCCAGCTTAAGCCAGTACCCGCGCCCGACGTGCATCGGCTCGTCGTCCAGCCACAAGATCGTCGCCTCGAACTGGTCGGCGACTTGCGGCGGGTCGTCGGCGGCGGCGAGGACGTCACCGCGCGAACAGTCGATTTCGTCGGCGAGAGTGAGCGTAACCGACTGGCCGGCAACCGCTTCGTCGAGATCGCCGTCCAGCGTGACGATCCGCTCCACCGTGCTGGTCTTGCCCGACGGCAGCACGCGCACCGCATCGCCGGGCCGCACCGTGCCGCCGGCAATCAGCCCGGCGAACCCGCGAAAGTCGAGGTTTGGGCGGTTGACCCACTGCACCGGCAGGCGGAACGGCCTTTCGGCGTCGCGCGCCGCGTTTACCTCGACCGCCTCAAGGTGTGCGATCAGGCTTGGCCCCGCATACCAGGGCGTCTCGACACTCGGCGCGGCAGTGACATTGTCGCCCCTGAAGCCCGAGATCGGTATGGCGGTGAACGTCTCGATACCGATAGTCCGCGCGAACGCCGCGTAATCGGCCACGATCGCGTCGAAGATCGCCTGCTGGTAGCCAGCGAGGTCCATTTTGTTGACCGCCAGCACCACGTTGCGAATGCCGAGCAAATGCGCGAGGTAGCTGTGCCGCCGCGTCTGGACGAGCACCCCCTTGCGCGCATCGACCAGGATCACAGCCAGGTCGGCGGTACTCGCGCCGGTGACCATGTTGCGCGTGTACTGTTCGTGCCCCGGACAGTCGGCGACGATGAATTTGCGTTTCTCGGTAGCGAAGAAGCGATAGGCCACGTCGATCGTGATGCCCTGTTCGCGCTCGGCGGCGAGCCCGTCGACCAGCAGCGCGAAGTCGATCTCCTGTCCTTGCGTGCCGACCCGTCTGCTGTCGCGTTCGAGCGCGGCGAGCTGGTCCTCGAAGATCATCTTGCTGTCGTAAAGCAGGCGCCCGATCAGGGTTGATTTGCCGTCGTCGACGCTGCCGCAGGTGATGAAGCGCAGCATGGTCTTGCGCCGGTGCATTTCGAGGTAGGCCTCGATATCGTCGGCGATGAGCGCGTCCGCCTGATATCCTGGGCCGAACATCAAAAGTATCCCTCCTGCTTCTTCTTCTCCATCGAAGCATCGCCGGCGTCGCGGTCGATCGCGCGGCCCTGGCGCTCCGACGTGGTGGTGAGGAGCATTTCCTGGATCACCTCCGACAGCGTCGCCGCCTCGCTCTCCACCGCGCCGGTGAGCGGGTAGCACCCGAGCGTGCGGAAGCGGATCGAGCGCTTGGCCGGCACCTCGCCGTCGCGCAGCGGAAATCGCTCATCGTCGACCATCAGCAGCATCCCGTCGCGCTCCACCGTCGGCCGCGGGGCGGCGAAGTAGAGCGGAACGATCTCGATCCCTTCGAGCTGGATATACTGCCAGATATCGAGCTCGGTCCAGTTGCTGAGCGGGAACACGCGGATGCTTTCGCCCTTGTGTTTCCGCGCGTTGTAGAGGTTCCACAGCTCGGGGCGCTGGTTCTTGGGGTCCCAGCCGTGGCTGGCGGTGCGGAAGCTAAATACCCGCTCCTTGGCGCGGCTCTTTTCCTCGTCGCGCCGCGCGCCGCCAAACGCCGCGTCGAATCCATAGTGGTCGAGCGCTTGCTTGAGCCCCTCGGTCTTCCACATATCGGTGTGCAGCGGTCCATGGTCAAACGGGTTGATTCCGCGCGCCTTGGCCTCCGGGTTCTCGTGCACCAGCAGTTCCATCCCGGCATCGCGTGCGGCTTTCTCGCGCAGAGCGTACATTGCCTGGAACTTCCAGGTGGTGTCGACATGGAGCAGCGGGAAGGGCGGGGGCGCGGGGAAGAACGCCTTCTTGGCCAAGTGGAGCATGACCGCGCTGTCCTTGCCCACCGAATAGAGCATGACCGGCCGCGTCGCCTCGGCCACGACCTCGCGCATCACGTGCATGCTCTCGGCTTCGAGCCGCTGGAGGTGGGTAAGGGACGCGATCATGGCGGGGTGCCCTTCCACGTCAAATCGCGCCGCGCCAACAAGAACCTTCTTGCCCGATGCCTATCGCCGCTATCCGAAGGTGGGGATGGTGAAGGCGTTCGATCCATCGCCGCCGCCGTCGGGCCAGCGCTGGGTGACGGTCTTGACCTTGGTCCAGAACTTCATCCCCTCAGTGCCGTACTGGTTGGTGTCGCCGAACGCGCTGCGCTTCCACCCGCCGAAGCTGTGATAGGCAACCGGCACCGGGATCGGTACGTTGATCCCGACCATGCCGACGTTGACCCGGCTGGCGAATTCGCGCGCGGCATGTCCGTTGCGCGTGAAGATCGCCACGCCGTTGCCGTACTGGTGTTTGGAAGGCAGGGCGAGCGCCTCCTCGAAGTCCTTCGCACGCACGATCTGCAGCACCGGGCCGAAGATCTCCTCCTTGTAGCTTTCCATGTCGGGGGTGACGTGGTCGATCAGCGTCGGCCCGACGAAGTAGCCATTTTCGTGCCCCTGCAGGCTGAACCCGCGCCCGTCGATCACGATCTCACCGCCTTCGGCCTCGGCGGTGTCGATCCACGCTTCGACCCGCGCCTTGTGCTCGGCGGTGACCACCGGGCCGTAGTGCGCCTCGCGGTCGGTCGACACGCCGATGCGCAGCGCCTCGATCGCCGGGATCAGCTTCTCACGCAAGCGGTTGGCGGTGTCGTCGCCCACCGGCACCACCACCGGCAGCGCCATGCACCGCTCGCCGGCACTGCCAAACGCCGCGCCCGCGAGGTCGTTCACCACCATGTCGAGGTCGGCGTCGGGCATGACGATGCCGTGGTTCTTGGCCCCGCCCATCGCCTGCACGCGCTTCCCCGCCGCCACGCCGCGCGAATAGACATACTGCGCGATGTCGGAACTGCCGACGAAGCTGACCGCTGCGATATCCGGATGGTCGAGGATCGCGTCGACCATTTCCTTATCGCCGTGGACCACCTGCAGCAGCCCCTCGGGCGCGCCGGCTTGCAGGAACAGTTCGGCCAGGCGCACCGGCACGCTCGGGTCGCGCTCGCTCGGCTTGAGGATGAACGCGTTGCCGGTGGCGATCGCCATGCCGAACATCCACAGCGGAATCATCGCCGGGAAGTTGAACGGAGTTATCCCGGCACCGATGCCGAGCGGCTGGCGCATCGAATAGACGTCGATCCCCGGCCCCGCGCCGACTGTGTATTCGCCCTTCTGCACCTGCGGGATGCCGCAGGCGTATTCGATCACCTCGAGTCCGCGCTGGATGTCGCCGAGCGCGTCGTCGATCACCTTGCCATGTTCGGAACTGAGCATGTGCGCCAGTTCCTCGCGGTTGGCCTCGACCAGCTGCTTGTAGGCGAACATCACTCGCGCGCGTTTTTGCGGGTTGGTCATCGCCCAGTCGGGCTGGACCGCCAGCGCCGCCTGCACCGCGCGGTCGAGCAGCACCGCGTCGCCCAGCGGTACGCGCGCCTGAACTTCGCCGGTCGAGGGGTTCATGACCTCCTTGTACCGCGCCGCGGGGCCAGTCGGACCGCCGACGATCAGGTGGTCGATATCGCGCATCGAAAGTCTCCTTTGCACCCCGCATTGGAAGCGTGGGGCCGCGAAATCAACCGGTCACACCTGAAACGATTGACCGAATCCCACGCCGGTCGCTAATGCGCGCATGCCCAAGCGGGTGTAGCTCAATGGTAGAGCTTTTGCTTCCCAAGCAAGTGACGAGGGTTCGATTCCCTTCACCCGCTCCACCACCTTACCTTTGCTTGCGCTTGCCAGCGGCTCGATTACCGGCAATGACCGAGACTTGACGTTCTCGTAAGGGGAAAGCGCGCTTGTCCGATCACGCGACCGCGACACCGCATAGTGCCGGCGACGGGACGCTGCTTGGCCGCTTTGATGGCGAACGGCCACCGGCGGCAGACTGGTTCCTGGCGGCCTTGGCGGTGGAGCCCGAACGCTCGACGTTTGATGTCGAGGGCGCGGCGATCGAGTTGCTGACCTGGGGCGAAGTCGGCAAGCCGGGCCTGCTGTTCCTTCACGGCAACGCCGCGCATGCCGACTGGTGGAGCTTCATCGCGCCGCTGTTCGCCGAGGATTTCCGCTGCGCCGCGATCTCGTGGTCGGGCATGGGGCGATCGGACTGGCGCGAGAGTTATTCGATTCCGCTGTTCGCCCAGGAAATGCTCAAGGCGATCGAGGTCGCTAGCCTGTCCGCCAGCGGAGCGCCGCCGGCGATCGTCGCGCATTCGTTCGGCGGATTTCCCACGCTTTATGTCTGCGCCGAGCATCCGGAGGCGATAGCAGGCGCGATCCTGGTCGATTCGGCCCCGCCCAAGCGCGGCGGTGGGCCGCCGCCGCGGCTCGCCGAGGGGCGCGCGGCGCACAATCGCTATCCCACACTCGCCGCAGCGCTCCGGCGGTTCCGGTTCCTGCCCGAGCAGGACAGCGGCATGCCCGAGATAATCGACTTCATGGCGCGCGAAGCACTGCACGAAATGCCGGAGACTGCCGAGAGCCGCGGCGGATGGACCTGGCGCTTCGACCCGCGCTTCTGGAGCCGGTTCGACCGCATCGGGCTGGCGGAGGACCTGGTCGCCCGCTCGCGCGCACCGATCGGAATCGTCTACGGCGAGCTATCCGCGCTGCTGCCGCCCGACCGGGTCGCCGAGATGGTGGCGATGGTGCCCGATTGCCGGTTCGTCACCGCCATTCCGGACGCGCATCATCACGTCATGGTCGACGACCCGTTGGCGGTGGCCTCGGCGATCCGTGAAGGGCTGCCGCGCTTGCGCTAGCGCCTACTTCGGTGGCATCCTGATCCCGCCGTCGAGCCGGAACTGGTGCGCGTTCAAGTAACCGTTGCGGGCGATCTCGAGCACCAGCGAAGCGAATTCCTCGGGTTCGCCGAGACGCTTGGGGAACGGCACGCTGGCGTTGAGCTGGTCCCACATCGCCGGGTTGCGGTCCTTCATGCCGAGCATCAGCGGGGTGGCGAAGATGCCCGGCATGATCGAGCTCACCCGGATACCCAGGTCCATCAGGTCGCGCGCCATCGGCAGCACCAGACCGTTCACACCGGCCTTGCAGCTGCCGTAGATCACCTGTCCAACCTGCCCGTCCTGCGCCGCGACGCTCGCGGTGAGAATGATGCAGCCGCGCTCGCCGTCGTCGTTGAGCGCTTCCGCATTGGCCATGCCCAGCGCCGAGAGCGAGGCGACCCGGTAGCTCGAGACCAGCACGCCTTCCGCGCCGAAGGCGTAGTCCTCGGTCGAGAGCCGCTTGTAGCCGCCCGACGCCTTATCCCAGCCCACGGTCTTGCCGCGGCGGCTGGTCATCGCGCAGTGGACGGTCACGCGTTCCTGCCCGTACGCGGCGCGCGCCGCCTCGAACCCGGCGACGACCGATTCTTCAGATGTGACGTCGACGTGGCAGAACAGGCCGCCGATCGCCGCCGCGTGCGCCTCGCCCGCTTCGGCGTCGACGTCGAAGATCGCGACCTTGAAGCCGGCATCGGCCAAGGCCTGCGCGCTTGCCTTGCCGAGCCCTGATGCGCCGCCGGTGACAACCGTGGCCAGTCCCGCTTCGAGTTTCATGCTGCTCTCCCATCGATTTCCATTGGCAACGGTTCATCGCCGCGCGCGGGCGCTACCGCAAGCGCGCGCTGCGTGGCATGGCCCGCATATGGCCTCGTTCCTCCTGGCGTTGGTATCGGTGTTCGCGGTCTCGCTCGGCGGGCGCGATCAGTTGCTCGTCGCGCGGCTGGCGGACCGGCTGGGGCGGGGCGGGGGGCTGCTGGCAGTGGGGATTGCCTCGTCCGGGATCTCGGCGCTGGCGATGGCGGTCGCCGGCCTTGCCATGGCGCTGGTGCTGCCCGCGCCGGCGGCCGAGATGCTGGTGGCTATCGCGCTGCTGGTGGCGGCGGCGGAACTGACGTGGAAGCGCAAAGCCGCCTTGCCCGACGAGCCGACGCGTTCGCTGTTCGCGACGTTTGTCGTGCTACTGGCGCGCCAGCTCGGCGATGCCGCGCGGTTCCTGGTGTTCGCCTTCGCCGCCGGCAGTTCGGCCTGGCTCGCGGGGGCGGGCGGCGCGGCGGGCGGTGCCGCCGCGTTGGCGCTGGGAGTGGCGCTCGGCGGCGAACTGCCAAAACGCACGCCGTTGCGCGCGATCCGTTTGGCCCTCGCGGGGGTGTTGGCGGTGGTGGCGGTTGTGGCCGGGCTGTCGGCGCGGGGAATAATCGGTTGATTCAAGCGACTAGCGCCGTCGTCGGCCGATCTGCTAAAGCGCGGAAAATGGACAACCTGACCATCGTCGAGGGGGCGAATGATGCCGCGGTCGCCGCGTTCGCCGAACGCGTGTTGGCCGCCGCGCTGGCCGCCACCGCGGGCCCGATCGCGGTGACGGTGCCGGGCGGATCGACCCCGTTTCCGATACTCGAACGCCTCGCCGCCGCGCCGCTCGCCTGGAGGCGGGTGACTATGTGGCCGGGGGATGACCGCGCGGTGCCCGAGGATCATCCGGCCTCAAACACCGGCCGCATCCGCGCGCTCTTTGCTCATACCGGCGCGGAAGTGGTGACACTGACCGAGATGGAGCAGGTGCCGCATTTCGCGCTCGCCTGGCTCGGGATGGGCGAGGATGGCCACGTGGCCTCGTTGTTCCCCAACACCGATCCGCGCGTCGATGAACCCGCAGCAATTCGCCGGCTGACCCCGGACCCGCTGCCGCCCGAAGCGCCGTTCGACCGGATCAGCCTGACGCTGCCCGCGCTGCTGGCCAGCGACCGGCTGATGTTCGTGATCCGCGGCGACACCAAACGGCGGGTTTTCGATGCCGCAGCGTCGGGCACGAGTGACTTGCCCGTCGCGCGCCTGCTCGCCGCTGCCACGCAGCCTGTCACATGCTTCACCTGATCCCGGCGCCGCTGCACCGTGCGGCGTTGCGCGTGGCGCACCGGTTGCGCCATCGCTGGCGCAAGTTCACCAAAGCACGATTGTCGGGGGTCTCGGTGCTGGTCACCGACCTCGAAGGGCGGCTGCTCCTCGTCAGGCACAGTTATGGTCCCAAAAGCTGGGCGCTGCCCGGCGGTGGGATCGGGCGCGGCGAGGCGCCCGAAGCCGCCGCCACGCGCGAAGTGCGCGAGGAGGTCAGCTGCATGCTCGAGCACGTGCGCGTGCTGGAGAAGCTCGAGGAGACGATTTCGGGCTCGCCGCACATCGCTTGGCTGGTCACCGGAACCACGCGCGACCGCCCGCGGCCCGACCGGCGCGAGATTCTCGAAGCGCGCTTTTTCCCGACCCATTCGCTACCCGAACCGATGACCGGGCTGACCCGCGCGCGCATTGCCGCCTGGCGCGGCAAGCTGCGCTAGCGGTAGGCCGTTCGTGCTCAGGGCAACGGTCATATGTTAGTCTGTCTATAGCAGCGAAAGCTGCGCCTCATCCCGCGGGCGCTCGGCCACGCCGCCGCGATCGAGGTTCGACAGCGTCAGTCCCATTAAGCGGATTGGCAGCGGCAGCGGCAACGCTTCGTCGAGCAGGACGCGGGCGACGGCCGCGAACTGGGCCTTGCTCGCGACCGGCTGGGCGAGCGAGCGCGCGCGGGTCATCAGTTGGAAATCGTTGTACTTCATCTTGAGCGTCACTGTGCGCCCCTTGGCCTGGGCGCGCTCGATCGAATCCCACACGATCTCGATGATATTCTCGAGCGTCTCGCGCAGCGCCGGGCCGCTCGAAATGTCTTCGCCGAAGGTGCGCTCGCCGCCGACCGACTTGCGGATCCGGTTGGCCCGCACCGGCCGCAGGTCGATGCCCCGGGCAGCGCGGAACAGGTAGTCGGCTATGCTGCCAAAGCTCGCGCGCAGCCAGGCGAGGTCCCTGGCGGCCAGATCGCCACCAGTCGCGATCCCGAGCCGCGCCATCTTTTCCGCGCCCCGGGGCCCGACCCCGTGGAAACGGCGGATCGGCAGGCTGTGGACGAACGCCGCGCCCTCGCCGGGGCGGATCACGCAAATCCCGTCGGGTTTGTTCTGATCGCTGGCGAGCTTGGCGAGGAACTTGTTGTAGCTCACCCCGGCGCTGGCGGTGAGGCCGGTGTCGGCGCGGATGCGGCGGCGAATGTCCTCGGCGATGCGCGTCGCGCTGCCGATGCCTTTCAGGTCGTCGGTGACGTCTAGATAAGCCTCGTCGAGACTCAGCGGTTCGACGTGCGGGGTGTAGTCGCGGAAGATCGCGCGGATTTGCTGGCTGACCTCCTTGTAGACCTCGAACCGGTGGCGCACGAAGATCAGGTCGGGGCACAGTCGCCTGGCAGTGACCGAGGGCATCGCGCTGCGCACGCCGAACCGCCTCGCTTCATAGCTCGCCGCCGCAACAACCCCGCGCCCGCCCGACCCGCCAACCGCCACCGGCTTGCCGCGCAAGGCCGGATCGTCGCGCTGCTCACAAGCGGCGAAGAAGGCGTCCATGTCGACGTGGATGATCTTGCGCAGGCCTTGCGCCTCTTGGGGCGCCTCGTCTCCATCATCCTCGTCGCTGTCTATCATCGCAGCAGTCTACGACGGCGCGGGGGATTCCTCCACATGGTCGATGCGCCGCCGAAAGGTCTCGGGAAGGAACAGCAGCCCGACCACCAGGGTCAGTACGGCGACCCCGACCGGGTACCACAGCCCGGCATAGATATCGCCCGTCGCGGCGACCATTGCGAAAGCGATCGTCGGCAGGAACCCACCGAACCAGCCGTTGCCGATGTGATAGGGCAGGCTCATCGCGGTATACCGGATGCGCGCGGGGAACAGCTCGACTAGCAACGCGGCGATCGGGCCGTAGACCATCGTCACCAGCAGCACGAGCGCGGTGAGGATCGCGATCACCAGCGGGGTGTTCACCTGCGCCGGGTCGGCTTTGGCGGGGTAGCCCGCGGCGCTCACCGCGCCGGCGATCGCCTCGGGCGAATTGCCCGGGCCGACGGTGACCTCATTGTCGCCGATGCGCACCACCGCCTGTAACAGCGGAAGCCCGTCGGGCACGAAGGCATACGGCACCCCGGCCTTGGCCAGCGTGGACTTGACGATATCACATCCTGCGCGGTCGAACTTTGTCTTGCCCACGGGATCGAACTGCACCGAACAGCTCGCGGGATCGGCATGGACCGTCACAGGCGCACGCTCCTGCGCCTCGGCGAGCGCAGGATTTGCGGCGTTGGTCAGCGCACCGAACAGCGGGAAGTACAGCACCGCGGCCAGCGCGCAGCCGGTAAGCACGATCGGCTTGCGGCCGATCTTGTCGGAGAGCCAGCCGAAGAAGATAAAGAATGGCGTCCCGATCGCCAGCGCCACCGCGACCAGCACGTTGGCCGTTGCCCCGTCCACCTTGAGGATTTTTTCCAGGTAGAACAACGCGTAAAACTGGCCGGTGTACCACACCACCGCCTGTCCGGCGACCGCGCCGAGCAGTGCGACCAGCACCCATTTGAGGTTTCCCCAGCGCCCGAACGCCTCGGTCAGCGGGGCCTTGCTGGTCCGGCCTTGCGCCTTCATTTCCTGGAACACCGGGCTCTCGGCGAGCTGGAGCCGAATCCATAACGAGACCGCCAGCAGCACCGCCGAAACCAGGAACGGCACCCGCCAGCCCCAGTCGGCGAATGCTTCCTCGCCCAGCGCGGTCCTCAGGCCGATGACCACCAGCAGCGCCGCAAACAGCCCGAGCGTGGCGGTGGTCTGGATGAAGCTGGTGTATAGCCCGCGCTTCCCCTCGGGCGCGTGCTCGGCGACGTAAGTGGCGGCGCCGCCGTACTCGCCGCCCAGCGCCAGTCCCTGCACGATCCGCAGTGTCACCAGCAGCAGCGGCGCGGCGACCCCGATGCTGGCGTAGCTCGGCAGCAGGCCCACTGCGAAAGTCGCCGCGCCCATCAGCCCCATCGTCACCAGGAATGTGTACTTGCGCCCGACCACGTCGCCGAGCCGCCCGAACACCAACGCCCCGAACGGCCGCACCGCGAATCCCGCGGCGAACGCGCCCAGCGCCAGGATGAACCCGGTGGTCTCGTTGACGCCCGAAAAGAACTGCGCCGAGATCACCGTCGCCAGCAGGCCGTAGAGGTAGAAATCGTACCACTCGAACACCGTCCCCAACGACGATGCGACGATCACCTTGGCGTGGCTGCGGTCCATCCGATCCCCCTTTGCGTCCAGTCTTAAAGCGCTTCCCTTGCCCTCCCGCAACCGGCATGGCGCCGCCCATGTCCGCCACCGCCATCCACGCCAGCGACGGCAGCACGCGATCGATCGGCCGCGCGGAGTTCATCGCGCTGATGGCCGCGATCATGAGCCTGGGCGCGCTGGCGATCGACGCGATGCTGCCCGCGCTCGACGAGATCGCCGCGACCTTCGGCATCGACGATCCCAACCGCCGGCAACTGGTGGTGGGGATGTATCTGCTGGCGAGCGGGGTCGGATGCCTGATCCTCGGCAGCCTCGCCGACCGCTTTGGCCGGCGGCCGCTGCTGTTCGCGGCGTTCGCGTTCTACGTCGTCACCTCGCTGTTGTGCGCCATCGCCCCGAGTTACGACGCGCTGCTGGCGTTGCGGGTGGTGCAGGGGCTGGGGACCGCGGGGCTGGGGGTGCTGCCCGCGGCGATCATCCGCGACCGTTTCCAAGGCGACACGATGGCCCGGCTGATGAGCACCATCTTCATTGTCTTCATGGTCGTGCCGGTACTCGCGCCCACGTTCGGCCAGGCGATCCTCGAGATGGGCGACTGGCCTTGGGTGTTCGTCGGCATGGCGGTGCTGGCGGCGCTGGTCGCATTGTGGACCTGGGCGCGGCTACCCGAGACGCTGGCGCGCGAAGACCGCCAGCCGCTTAACTTCCGCAGCGTGGCGCACAACCTGCCGCTGACCTTCCGCACGCGCACCGCGATCGGCTATGTGGTCGGCACCGGGCTGACCTTCGGAGCGATATTCGGCTACATCAACAGCGCGCAGCAACTCGTCGGCGAGCATTTCGGCGCGGGCGACGACTTCCCGTTCATCTTCGGCGCGACCGCATCGACGCTGGCGGTGGCGAGCTTCGCCAATTCGCGCATCGTCGAACGCTTCGGCGCGCGGCGGGTGAGCCATACCGCGCTGCTGACCTTCATCGTGGTGTCCGCGGTGCAGGTCTATGCGGCGCTGCTCCACGGCAAGTCGCTGCAGTGGTTCGTGCCGCTGATGGCGGCGAACTTGTTCCTGCTGGGGTTCATGGGGGCCAACTTCGGTTCGATCGCGATGCAGCCGTTCGAACGGACCGCCGGCGCGGCGAGCAGCGCGCAAGGCTTCCTGCGGATGTCGATGGGCGCAGTGCTGGGGATCGCGGTCGGCCAGTTCTACGACGGCACCGCGCGCCCGCTGGCATTCGCGCTGCTGACCTGCAGCCTGCTGAGCTTGGTCTTAGTGCTGTTCAGCGAGCGCGGGGTGCTGTTCCGCCGCCCGCGCGACGCGCGCAAGTATCTGGCGAGCTACGAGATTCACTAGCCTGCCGCGCCCAGCGCCCGCCACGCCAGCCCGGCGAACTCGCACAGCAGCGGGCGGGTATCGCGCGGGTCGATGATGTCCTCGACGTTGAAGCGCTCCGCGCTGCGGAAGGGCGAGGTGACTTTGGCCAGCCGCTCGCGGATCGCCGCAAGCTCGGCCGCCGGGTCCGCCGCCGCCTCGAGCTCGGACTTGTAGGCCACTTCCAGCCCGCCCGCGATCGGAAGCGAGCCCCAGTCGCCGCTCGGCCAGCAGTAGCGGTACTGGTAACGGTCGGCGTTGCTCATCGCGCTGCCGGCGATGCCGTAGGCGCGGCGCATGACGACCGAGGCCAGCGGCACGGTCGCCCTGTACACCGCGTTCATCGCCTGCACGCCGTAGCGGATCGTGCCCGCGACCTCCGCCTCGCGGCCGATCATGAAGCCCGGATTGTCGACCAGGTGGACGATCGGCAGGCGGAACTGGTCGGCCAGCTTGACGAAGCGTTCGACCTTCTCACTCGTCTTGGCGTCCCACGATCCGCCGAGGAAGCTCGGGTCGCTCGCCAGCACCGCGACCGGCCAGCCATCGAGCCGGGCGAGCGCGGTGATGCAGGCGCGGCCCCACATGCGGCCGATCTCGAACACCGTGCCGTGATCCACGATCAGGTCGAGCGCGCGGCGCATCGAATAGACCTGCTTGTCCTCGCGCGGGACGAGCGAAAGAAGTGCTTGATCGCGCCGTGTAACAGGGTCGGAACACTCGGAACGGCGCGCGAGCTGCCCGACATATTCCGGCATGAAGCCCAAAAAATGGCGCGCGCGGGCGAAAGCCTCGGCCTCGCTGGCGACTTCGTCGTCGACCACGCCGTTGCGGGTGTGGATCGCGCTGCCGCCCAGCGATTCCTTGGCCTCCTCGTGGCTGGCGGCCTCGTCCTTCCACGCCTCGCCCATCGCATCGACCACCGCGGGACCGGCGGCGAAGATCTGGCTCAGGCCGCGCACCATGATCGAGTAGTGGCTGGCGACGATCCGCGCCGCGCCGAGCCCCGCGGTCGGCCCCAGCGCGAGCGCCACCACCGGCACCGTGTCGAGGTTCTCCACCACCTCGCCCCACGGCGTGACCGCGGGGATGTAGGTCGCGCCGATCTGTTCGAGCGTCTTGACCGAGCCGCCGCCGCCGGTGCCGTCGATCATGCGGATGATGGGCAGCTTGAGCTCATGCGCCATCTTCTCGGCCTGGACCATCTTGCGCCCGATGCCCGCATCCGCCGCGCCGCCGCGAATGGTGAAGTCGTCCACTGTCGCGACCACCGGCCGCCCGCCCACCGTCGCCTTGCCGAACAGGAATGGCGCGGGGGTGACGCCGGTCAGCTCGCCATGCTCGTCGTAGGCGGCTTTCCCCGCGATCTTGCCGATCTCGCGAAAGCTGCCGGGATCGAGCAGTGCGGCGAGCCGAGCGCGCGCATCCATCTTGCCGCGGCCATGCTGGCGCGCGACTTTGTCCGGCCCGCCCATTGCCTCCGCCAGCGCCTCGCGGCGGCGCAGTTCGTCGAGTTCCCTAGCCCAGGTCATGCTCACCCCTCCCCTTCAGGGGAGGGGCAGGGGTGGGGGCTGTAAGGCGAATGCGGCGCTGCGTCAGTCTGACATGCCCCACCCCAACCCCTCCCCTGAAGGGGAGGGGCTTTGGATTGCGGCAAGCCTTTGCGGTCTTCGGCGTTGGCCTCCACCACCGCCAGCAACGCCTCGACCTGCACCTGCGCGCCCGCGCTGGTGTTGAGCGCGGTGACGGTCCCGTCGAACGGCGCGGTGAGCGCGTGCTCCATCTTCATCGCCTCGAGCACCAGCAGCCGCTGCCCGGCGGTGACGGTATCGCCTTGCGCCACATCGACCGCGATCACCTTGCCCGGCATCGGGGCGATGATGTCGCCGTCGTGGGCGGAGTGGTGACCGGTGCCGCTGGATCTTTCGAGTTGGAAGAGGTGTGGCCAGCCTTGCTCGACGAGGATTGCGCCATCTTCGACGGGCCAAAGCAGCGAACCTGCACCCAATTTCGGACCTTCGGTTGAACCTTCGGCGGGCTCCCCATCAACAAGCATCCTAAACGACTTCTTCGGCGGCGCATTCAGCCGAACGCCAACCAGGTCTCGCCAGGGATCGCCGGCAGCTTCCTCGTCTTCAGGATTGAAAGCCCCGCGACTCCCGCCACCTTTCAAGAAGATGCTGACCGAAGCGGTATCGATCAGGGCTTGGCTGGCTTCGCTTCCCTCAAGCAAACGGTCCCCGCGCGCCGCAATGAAGCCCGTATCAATGCTGGCGCTCGCAAAGTCAGGCTCGCGCAGGAGGCTCGCAAGAAACCCTGCATTGTTGCGGACCGGCCATGTGAGAACTCCATCACATGAAAAAGCTAGCCGCTCGCACGCGCCCTCTCGCGTCGCACCCTTGCAGACGATCTTGGCGATCATCGGATCGTAATAGGGCGAAATCTCCGAGCCGCGCGAAACTCCAGTCTCGATACGCGCCACTTGATCGTCGAGATGGAAGTGCTCCAAGGTTCCGGTGCTGGGGAGGAAGCCGGTTCGCGGGTCCTCCGCATAGAGCCGCGCCTCCATCGCCCAGCCGTTGATCGACAGCTCCTCCTGCCTGAGCGGTACTGCCTCACCGCCCGCCACCCGCAGTTGCCATTCGACCAGATCAACCCCGGTGATTTCCTCGGTCACCGGGTGTTCGACCTGGAGGCGGGTGTTCATTTCCATGAAGAAGATGCGGTCGGCGCGCAGGCCGGAGCCCCCATTTTCCCTTTCGGACGTGTCGGCGATGAATTCGATCGTGCCGGCGCTTTCGTAATTCACCGCCTTGGCCGCGCGGACAGCGGCGGCGCAGATCGCCTCGCGGGTCGCCTCGTCCATGCCGGGGGCGGGGGCTTCCTCGATCACCTTTTGGTGGCGGCGCTGGAGCGAGCAGTCGCGCTCGAACAGGTGGACGACGGTGCCGTGGCTGTCGCCGAACACCTGCACCTCGATATGACGGGGCGAGGTGATCCACTTTTCGAGCAGCACATGGTCGTTGGCGAAGCTCGCGCTGGCTTCGCGGCGGCACGATTGCAGCGCCGCCTCGAACTCAGCCGGGGCATCGACCTTGCGCATGCCCTTGCCGCCTCCGCCCGCGACCGCCTTGATCAGCACCGGATAGCCGATCGACTCGGCCTCCCCTTGTAAGCGCTCGACCGACTGGTCTTCGCCTTCGTAGCCGGGCGTCACTGGCACCCCGGCGGCGCGCATCAGTTTCTTGGCGGAATCCTTGAGGCCCATCGCCTCGATGCTTTCAGGCTTGGGTCCGACCCAGATCAGCCCCGCCGCGATGACCGCGCGGGCGAAGTCGGCGTTCTCGCTGAGAAAGCCGTATCCCGGATGGATCGCATCCGCGCCAGTCACTTGCGCTGTGGCGATGATCTTCTCGCCCAGCAGGTAGCTTTCGGCCGCGGGTGACGGACCGATGTGCACCGCCTCGTCCGCCTGCCGGACATGCAGCGCCTTGGCGTCGGCATCCGAATAGACCGCGACCGTGGCGATCCCCATTGCGCGCGCGGTGCGGATGACCCGGCAGGCGATCTCGCCGCGGTTGGCGATCAGGAGCTTGGTGATCATCCTTGATCCTCCCCGGCACGGGGAGGGGGACCGTCCGCGCTAGCGGATGGTGGAGGGGGCCCGGCAGAACGGCAGGCCTCAGCAATCCCGATCACACAACTCTCCAAGTCGGACAGCACATCACGTGCTGGAATGCGCAGCACCTGGAATCCACGTTGCATGACAATGAGGTCGCGTTGCAAGTCGCGTTCCGGCGCATTCCCGCGATCGTGCGCGATGCCGTCGATCTCGATGGCAATCCGGCACGATAGGCAAACGAAGTCGATGGTAAAGGGTGCGAGCGGAAATTGACGGCGGAACTTGAAGCCGCCGGGCCGCTTGCGCAGCTCCTGCCAAAGCAACAGCTCGGGCAGCGACATCGCCGTTCGCAAGCGTCGGGCGCGTCTGACCTGGCGGATCGGCTGATCCAGCACGGCGGGGCCCCCTCCACCGTGCTGCGCACGGTCCCCCTCCCCGTACCGGGGAGGATTGTCAGGCATCCGGCAGCGGCTCCATGCTCGGCGCCGGGATGGGTTGGCTCATCCGAACGTCGATCAGGATATCGCCGCGGGTCCAGGTGGGTTTCTCGTCGGGTTCTTCCGGCTTGTTGCGCACCGTTTCCCAGAACGCGGCGGCGACGTGGCGCAGCTTTTCGCGGCGGCCGATCACCACGCGGTGGTTCCACGCCTCGGGCCCCAGCTCGACGACCCGCCGCCCGATCGCGCCGTAGATGCGCGCCGCGGCGAGCACCGCCCAGCGGCTGCGGAACGGGAGTTTCGCCGCCCCCAGCCGCGCCATCCCCTCGTGCTTTTCCATCCGCCGGATCAGCCGCGCGGCCATGTCGGCGAGCTCGGTCCGGTGGTGCGGCTTCATGTGCTGGCCGGGCTCGATATCCTCCTCGACCAGCCACTCTTCGGGAATGTAGCAGCGGTCGGCCTTGTCGTCCTCGTCGAGGTCGCGGGAGATGTTGGCCAGCTGGAACGCGAACCCCAGGTCGCAGGCGCGGTCGAGCATCCACGAATCGTCCTTGGGCACCCCCATGACGACCGCCATCATCACGCCGACGGCCCCGGCGACGTGATAGCAGTAACGCGCCAGGTCGGCCTCGCTGCGTGGCCGCCAGCCGAGCGCGTCGAGCTCGAAGCCCATGATCACGTCCTCGGCCATCTCGCGGGTCAGGCCGCATTCGCGCGCCACCAGGCCGAATGCGTCGAACGCCGGGTCTGCCGTCGGCAAACCCTCGAACGCACGTTCGGTGAGCAGGCGGATCGCGGTCAGGCGGCGTTCGGCCCCTTCCTGCTCGCCCATGTCGCCGCCCCCCCCTCGATGACCAAACTCCTGGGCGTCGGCAATGTCGTCGCAGCGGCGGCACCAGGCGTAGAGCAGCCAGGCTTTCTCGCGCGTGCCCCGGTCGAACAGGCGGCTGGCGAGCGCGAAACTCCTCGAACCGCGCGCGATCGCTTCCTCGGCGCTGTCGATCAGGTCCTCACGATCGCGTCCGCCGCCGGCTTGCGACGGAGTCGTGCGCATGATCCGGCTGGGCGCCAGCATCCGCGGGCCGATGCGATACGGCTTTCTCACAGCTCGCTGGCTTTCATCGCGAAGATGGGCGTGTGCGCCTCGTAGGCGGCCATCCGCTCGAGCAGTTCGGGCAGGGCGGGCGCGTCGATCAGGATGCCCTGGTGGGCGGGACGGACGAAGCCGACTTCGGCCATGTGGCGATTGAACGCGATCAGGTGGTCGAAGAAGCCCAGTACGTTGAGCAGGCCGACGGGCTTGGTGTGATAACCGAGCTGCGCCCAGCTCACCGCCTCCCACAGCTCGTCCATCGTGCCCACCCCGCCGGGAATGGTGACGAACCCGTCGCTGAGATCGGTGAACGCCTGTTTGCGCTCGTGCATGCCCGAGACGGTGCGCAGTTCGGTGCAGTCGTGGTTGGCGACTTCGGAGTTGGCGAGCGCGTCCGGGATCACTCCGATCACCTCGCCGCCGGCTTCGAGCGCGCCGGCCGCGACCGCGCCCATCAAGCCCAATCGCCCGCCGCCATAGACCACTCCGATCCCGCGCTCCGCCAGCCCGCACCCGACATCGCGCGCCAGTTCGATGTAGCGCGGATCGGCGGGCGAGGCGGAGCCGCAATAGACGGCCAGGCGCTTCATCGTGCGAGGTCCTCCAGCATCAGTCCGGCCGTGGTCTTGGCGCTCGCGACAACCCCTGGAATGCCCGCGCCGGGGTGCGTGCCCGCGCCCACGAGGTAGAAATTGCCGATCACGTCGTCGCGGTTGTGCCCGCGGAAGTAAGCGCTTTGGGTCAGCACCGGTTCCAGGCTGAAGGCGCTGCCCATATGCGCATTGAGGTCGAGCGCGAAATCGCGCGGGGTATAGTGGAACTTGGTGACGATGCGGTCGTGGATGTCGGGGATCAGCCGGCGGCCGACCTCGTCGAGCACGCGTTTTTCCAGCACCGGGCCGACCTGCTCCCAGTCGATCGCCAGCTTGCCCAAGTGCGCCACCGGGACCAGTGCGTAGAACGTGCTCTTGCCGGGCGGCGCCATGCTCGGATCGGTCACCGTCGGGTGGTGCAGGTAGATCGAGAAATCGGCCGGCAGCACGCCGTGGTCGTAGATGTCCTCGAGCAGGCCTTTGTAGCGCGGGCCGAACAGGATCATGTGGTGCGGGATGCCCGGCCAGGTGCCTTCTAGCCCGAAGTGGACCACGAACAGGCTTGGCGAAAAGCGCTTCTTGGCCAAGCTGCGCGCCTGGTCGGCGCCGCGCTTGGTCTGCCCCAGCAGATCGCGGTAGATATGCATCAGGTCGCCGTTGCTGGCGACCGCATGGAACCGTTCGCGCCACCTGCTGGCGGTCTCGACCTCGGTCGCGATGGTGCCGATGGTGTGCACGCGGACGACCGGATCGCCCATCCGCATTTCGCCGCCGAGCCGCTCGAAATGCCGCACCATCGCCGCGACCAGCCGGTTGGTCCCGCCGCGCGCCCACCACACCCCGCCGTCCTTTTCGAGCTTGTGGATCAGGGCGTAGATCGCGCTAGTGGTCATCGGATTGCCGCCCACCAGCAGGGTGTGGAAGCTCAGGGCCTGGCGTAGCTTCTCGCTTTTCACGTAGCTCGACACGATCGAATAGACCGAACGCCACGCCTGATATTTCGCGAGCGCGGGTGCAGCCTTGATCATGCTGGCGAAGTCGAGAAACGGCTTGGCGCCGAGTTTGACGTAGCCTTCTTCGAACACCCCGGCCGAATAGCGCAGGAAGTCTTGGTATCCCTCCCAGTCGCCGGGCGCGACGCGGTCGATCTCGGCGTGCAGCCGGGGCTCGTCGTTCGAATAATCGAAGCTGATGCCGTCGGGCCAGTTGAGCCGGTAGAACGGGCTGACCGGCATCAGCTCGACATCGGCGGCGATGTCGTGGCCGGTCAGCGCCCACAGCTCCTTGAGGCAGTCGGGATCGGTGATAACCGTTGGTCCGGCGTCGAAAGTGAACGTGCCGGCCGGGGTGGGGCGCTCCCAGAAATAGCCGCGCCCGCCGGGCTTGTCGCGCGCCTCGACCAGCGTGGTCTTCACCCCCGCCGATTGCAGCCGGATGGCGAGCGCGAGCCCGCCGAACCCGGCGCCGATTACGCAGGCGCGCTTGCCTTCGATGCTCACACGGCCCTCGCAAGCGGCGAACCGGCAGTGGCCAGCGCGCGAACCGCGTCCAGCAGCGGCACCGGCGGCTTACCGCACAGCACCCGCATGCGGTCCGCGCGAGTCGAGCGGGCGGCGTAGAACCGCTCGATCAGCGGCGCGGGCAATCGGTAGAAGCGTTCGAACACCTTGTAGCGGTCCTCAGCTTCCCCGGCCCCGAACAGCATCCGGCCGAGCCGGCGATAGAACGCGGTGCGCCGCCAATGATCGCGCGCGCGCGCCTCGAGCATCGCCGAAAGCTGTTCGCCGGGCAGGTCCGCTTCGCGTGCGATGGCGAGCGCGGTTTCGACCGCGAACGGCAGGGTGTAGCTGGTCAACGGATGGAAGAACCCGCCGCGCGCGCCCGCCACCGCTACTCCCGGAGCACGGTGCGCGGCCTGGAACGCGGCGAAATCGCCGCCGGTCACCACCGGCAGCACCCCGGTCTCGTGGTCGAGCGGCTCGCCGTCCCAACCGAGCGCCGCGCAGTAGCGATCGATCCGGCCCGACAGCGAATTGCGGTCGAGCGCAGGCGCGTCGGCATAATACGTGTCCTCGACGAACAGCTCGTCGCCCCCCAGCGGCAGGGTATAGACGAAGCGGTAGGCGCCGTGTTGGTCGACAGCAGCATCCATGATCACCGGTCGCTCGACTCCGTGCGGCCGCGATGTGCGCAGGCGGCGGCCCATGAACACCTGCCAGCCGCCCCTGAGATGGCGGATCCGTCCCGGCGCTCCGTCGATCCCGCGCGCGTCGATCACCGCGCGCGCCTCGATCCGCTCGCCGCCTTCGAGATCGATCCCACGCGCGTCGAGTGCGGCCACCCGGCGGCCGGTGCGGATCGCCCCTTCGGGCAAAAGACGGCGCAGGCCAGCGTCGAAATCGCTCGAAGCCAGCGAGCGGTACGCCGTCGGCAGATCGCGCGCATGGGCGGGAAACCGCACCGCGTAACCCTTCCACCTGGACAGCCGCAGCTGGTCGAGCAGCAGCGCGCCCCTTCCAGCATCAGCGCCATCGAGGTCGCTCGCGAACCAGCTCCAGCGGTGGTTGCCGCCGAGCACTTCGCCGCCTTCGACCAGCGCCAGGCGCAGTTCGGGCCGCGCGCGGACGAGCGCCAACGCGATCAGCCCGCCGGCGAGCCCGCCGCCGGCGATCGCGACATCGATCGTACGCCCGTTCATTGGCGCACGCCTAGGGCGCATCCGGGGTACGGGCAATCGCCTTGCTCGGGCCCGCGCGGAACGGCGCCGCTCGCCGGGAGTTGGGTACAGGCTAACAGGGGGACATCACCATGAGGATCGCACTCGCCGCCGCACTGCTGGCGGCCGCCGCTACGCCCGCCTTCGCGCAGGAGAAACAGGTTACCGCGGGTCCAGTTGACGAGATCGACGCCGCCGACACCGTCTATGACGACACCTGGCTATCGCTCGGCCTCGGCGTGGGATACGGTCCGAGCTACGACGGGTCGGACGATTACGTGGCCTACCCCGCGCCGCTGATCCAGGGGCGCATCGCCGGCATCGGCATCCAGCCGCGCCCGGCGGGCATCGCGCTCGATTTCATTCCCGATCCGGCCGAAGGGGTCGGCTTCACGCTCGGCCCGGTAGCGAAGGCGCGCTTCAACCGCAGCCGCCAGGTCAAGGATCCGGTGGTGGCGGCCGCCGGAAAGCTCGACACCGCGATCGAGGTCGGCGGCACCATTGGCCTGAGCTTCCCCAAAGCGCTTAACCCCTACGATTCGCTCAGCTTCGGCACCGACGTGCTGTGGGACGTCAACGGCGCGCATTCGGGCATGACCTTCACCCCGGTGGTGGCCTACTTCACTCCGCTCAGCCGCGGCATCGCCGCCTCGCTGTCGCTCTCCGCCGAGCACGGCAACGGCGAATTTGTGGACTACTACTACTCGGTTACCCCCGCGCAGAGGCTGGCGAGCGGATTGCCGGTGTTCGACCCCGACGGCGGCGGCTGGACCAAGGCCGGCGCCACCCTGCTGACCGGCTTTGATTTCGACGGCGACTTGACCAATGGCGGCCTCGCGGGGGTCCTGATCGGCGGCTACTCGCGGATGCTCGGCGACGCGCGCCGCAGCCCTTTCACCAGCGTCCGCGGCAGCGCCAACCAGTGGTTCGCGGCCGTCGGCATCGGCTACACGTTTTGACGCCCGGCTTGCGCCCGCGCCCGCGCTGACGCATCTTCGCGCCATACCGCTTGTTCGTAAGCGGTGGAGAGCGCTTTGATGCCTTTGCCGTCACCCGCGATCGAGATCGACAAGACTGCCCTGCGCCGCAAGTACGCCGAGGAGCGCGACAAGCGCCTACGCACCGACGGCGCGGGGCAATACCGCCGGCTCGAAAGCGAATTCGCCGACCTCGCGACCGACCCCTACCTGCCGGTCTTGCCGCGCGCGCCGCTGACCGACCATGTGACCTTCGCCTTCATCGGCGGGGGCTTTGCCGGACTGGTGGTCGGCGCGCGGCTCAAGCAGTCGGGTGTCGAGGATGTCCGCATCGTCGAGAAGGGCGGCGACTTCGGAGGGACCTGGTACTGGAACCGCTACCCCGGCGCGCAGTGCGACACCGCCTCGATGATCTACATGCCGCTGCTCGAGGAAACCGGCCACATGCCGAGCGAGAAGTACGCGCATGCGCCCGAGATCCGCGAACACTGTTCGCGCATCGGCCACCGCTTCGGGCTGTATGAAAATGCCCTGTTCCACACCCAGGTAACCGACCTGTCATGGGATGACGCGCGCAACGTGTGGGTGGTCAAGACCGACCGCGGCGATGCCTTTACCGCCAAGTACGTTGGCATGGGCACGGGTCCCTTGCATGTCGCCAAGCTGCCCGGCCTGCCGGGGATCGAGACGTTCCAGGGCAAGAGCTTCCACACCAGCCGGTGGGACTACGCCTACACCGGCGGCGACCCCGAAGGTGCGCCGCTGACGCGACTGGCGGACAAGCGCGTGGCGATCATCGGCACCGGCGCGACCGCGGTGCAGTGCGTACCGCATCTCGCGCGCGACGCGAAGGAGCTGCTGGTGTTCCAGCGCACCCCGTCCTCGGTCGACGAGCGCAACAATGCAGCCCTCGATCCCGACTGGTTCGCGGCGATCGCCGAGCCCGGCTGGCAGAAGGCGTGGCAGGAAAACTTCGTCGCCAACCTCGGCGGCGGCTTTCCCAAGGAAGACCTGGTGAAGGACGGGTGGACCGACCTCGGCCAGCGCATTCGCGCCCAGGTCATCGCGCTGCCGCCCGAACAGCGGACCGCGCAAAACGTCATGGCGGCGTTCGAGGACGCCGATCACCAGAAGATGGAGGAAATCCGCCAGCGCGCCGAACGCACGGTGCGCGATCCGCAAGCCGCGCAGCAACTCAAGGCGTGGTACCGCCAGCTGTGCAAGCGGCCGTGCTTCCACGACGAATATCTCGAGGCGTTCAATCAGCCCGGTGTGCGACTGATCGACACCGACGGTCAGGGCGCCCAACGGGTGACTGAGCGCGGCGTGGTCGCGAACGGGGTGGAGTACCCGGTCGACTGCATCGTCTATGCCTCCGGCTTCGAGGTCGGCAGCGAATACTCGTCGCGCGCCGGGTTCGCGGTGACGGGGCGCGGCGGACGCACGCTGTCGGACAGATGGAGCGGCGGCATGCGCACGCTGCACGGCCTCCACATCCGCGGCTTTCCCAACGCCTTTATGGTCCAGCCGACGCAGGCGGCGAACCTGATCGCCAACGTGCCGCACAACATCGTCGACCACGCCGACACCATCGCCGCGGTGGTGGCGCAGGCCGAGGCGCGGGGCGCACAGACGGTCGAACCGACCGCCGAGGCCGAGCAGGCGTGGATCGAGTTCCTGCTGACCGGCCCCGGCCAGCGGCTCGGCAGCACCGAATGCACGCCCGGCTACTACAACAACGAAGGCCACGGGTTCGGCGACGAGGCGAAGTACGCCGTCGGCCATCCCGCCGGCGCGCTCGGCTACTTCGGCCATATCGACGCGTGGCGGAAGTCGGGGGCGTTCGAGGGGCTGGCGTTCGCTTGAGCGGCCGCGTCGCGCTTAGATCGAACTGACCCAAAGTGTGACGAACCCGCCGTAGAAAATCGCCGTCAGGATCAGCGCCAGCCGCCGCCACAGCGGCGGGCGCAGCTCGGGCGGGAGCATCGTGGTGTTGACGTAGAGGATGTGGAGCGAGGCAAGCACCATGACCACGCCGCCGACGTTGGCGCTGAGTTGCAGCAGCACGATCGGCTGCGCCAGCCCGAGCGCGACCATGCCCCAGGCGACGAACACCGCGAGCACGGCGTAATAGAGCAGGCGGACGTCGCCGCGGCTCCAGCGCCGTGCACGCCGGCTGCCGGTCCATAGGATGTCGGTCACGGCCCGGACCGTGCCCTCCAGGATGTCGAGCTGCGCCTTGAACAGCAGCCAGGCGCCCATGAAGGCGATGGTGAACGCCATCCAGGTGCCGCGCCCCATCGCATCGGCGAGCCGCGCGGCGATCCCCGGCCCGCGGATGTCCTCGCCCGCCGGAATGACCGCGGTGTAGAGGATCGCCGGCAGCGCCATGCCCAGCAGCGCGCCAATGAAGAACACTCCCCATTGATCCGCGCGGACGATCCGCCACCATGCGCGCCAACGCGCCATGCTTTGCGCATCGGGCACAAAAGTGCTGCCCCGATGCGCGAGCGGCACGGCGTCGCCGGCAACCGCGGAGGGGATAAAGCCGACCACCTGGCCCATCCCGAAGCCCTTGTCGCGCGCCCAGTTGCTCAGCGTCAGGTTGCCGACCCCGCCGACTCCCGAATAAGCGGCGAACGCGCCGAGCAGGAACCAGTCGGCCCCGGCCGGCAGCAGCATGAATTGCCCGGTATCCCAGTTCCATCCGGTGAATCCGGCGGCTGTCGCCACCCATCGGTCCGCCGGCGCAATAACGATGCAGAGCACCAGCAGCCCGACGAGGATCGTGGCGACCATCACCCAGTTGAGCAGCTCGAGCGTGCGCTCGATGCGCCGGCCGACGAGCAGGATGAGGACGCAGGCGGCGAAGATCCCCGCGCCGATCGCGTGCACCAGCGCCCCTTGCGCTTCGCCCGGCAAGCTGCCCATCGCCATGTAGACGATCGCCCCGGCGGCGGCCCCGGCCCATGCCGGCCACCCCGCCTGGAGCAGATAGAGCGCGGCATAGACTAGCGCCCAGAACCGCGCGTGCGGCCGGGTGCGCATGAACCCGACCACCGCGGGCTCGCCGGTGTAGAGCGTGTAGCGCACAAGCTCGGTGTTGAAGATCGTCTGCAGCAGGATCGCGACGCCCGCGACCCACAGCAGCGAGGTCCCGTATTTGACCAGCACCGCCGGTCCGAGCAGCCATTCACCGCTGCCGAGCGCGCTGCCGAGCAGGATCACCCCGGGGCCGATCACCCCGAATATCTTCAGCCCCTGCGTCGGCGGCGCGGCGGGCAGTTCGGCCCGGCCCCATGGCTCGAGCCCCGTACGGTCCTCGCGCGCGATTGCTCCGCTCATGCCTGATCCCCCCGGCTGGACTATGACTCGCCGCGCGCCTAGAGTCGAGCCATCCCCGGGGAGCTCGCGCGAGCTGAGAGGTGGGCGTCGCGACCCACGACCCGTCGAACCTGAACCCGTTAGCACGGGCGGAGGGAGGGTTGCCGGCAGCGCCCCCGTTCCGTCCTCGATCAAGGACCAGCGCGCATGGCCGACATCAATTCCAATCTCGAAATCGCCCCCTCGGGAGAGCCGGTCAACGTCACCACCGGTCCGATCCGCGGCAGCCGCAAGGTCCATGTCGGCCCCTTGCGCGTGGCGATGCGCGAGATCGGCCTCGAGCCGTCGAGCGGTGAGGCGCCGGTGCGCGTCTACGACACCAGCGGGCCCTACACCGACTCTGGCGCGGTCACCGACATCCAGGCCGGCCTCCCCGCGTTGCGGCGCGAATGGCAGATGGCCCGCGGCGATGTCGAGGAATACGCGCCGCGCGATGTGCGGCCCGAGGACAACGGCCAACTCGGCCCGGACCGTTCGGGCGGGGTTCCGGCGTTCCCCACCGCGCTGCGCCGGCCGCTCAGGGCCAAGAGGGGGATGAACCTCAGCCAGATGCACTACGCCCGCCGCGGGATCATCACGCCCGAGATGGAATACGTCGCGGAGCGCGAGAACCTCGGCCGCGCGCGACAAGCCCACGAGCGGGATGGCCAGGACTGGGGCGCCGAAATCCCCGACTACGTCACCCCAGAATTCGTCCGCAGCGAAGTGGCGCGGGGGCGGGCGATCATCCCGTCCAACGTCAACCATCCGGAAGCCGAGCCGATGGCGATCGGGCGCAACTTCCTGGTTAAGATCAACGCCAACATCGGCAACTCGGCCGTCGCCAGCGATGTCGCGTCCGAGGTCGACAAGATGGTCTGGTCGATCCGCTGGGGGGCGGACACGGTGATGGACCTCAGCACCGGTCGCAACATCCACGACACCCGCGAATGGATCATCCGCAACAGCCCCGTGCCGATCGGCACCGTGCCGATCTACCAGGCGCTGGAGAAAGTCGGCGGCGTCGCCGAAGACCTCACCTGGGAGATCTACCGCGATACGCTGATCGAGCAGGCGGAACAAGGAGTCGACTACTTCACCATCCACGCCGGGGTGCGCCTGCCGTACATTCCGATGACCGCCAAGCGCGTCACCGGCATCGTCAGCCGCGGCGGCAGCATCATGGCAAAATGGTGCCTCAGCCATCACAAGGAATCGTTCCTCTACGAACGCTTCGACGAGATCACCGAGATCATGAAGGCGTACGACATCGCCTACTCATTGGGCGACGGCCTGCGCCCCGGCTCGATCGCCGACGCCAACGACGAGGCGCAGTTCGCCGAACTCTATACGCTGGGCGAGCTGACCAAGCGCGCCTGGGCGCAAGACGTGCAGGTGATGATCGAAGGCCCCGGCCATGTGCCGATGCACAAGATCAAGGAGAACATGGACAAGCAGCTGGCGGTCTGCGGAGAGGCGCCGTTCTACACCCTCGGCCCGCTGGTGACCGACATCGCGCCCGGCTACGACCACATCACCAGCGGCATCGGCGCGGCGATGATCGGCTGGTTCGGCACCGCGATGCTCTGCTACGTCACCCCCAAGGAACACCTCGGCCTGCCCGACCGCGACGACGTCAAGGTCGGCGTGGTCACCTACAAGCTGGCAGCCCACGCGGCCGATCTGGCCAAGGGGCATCCCGCGGCCAAGGTCCGCGACGACGCACTGAGCCGCGCCCGCTTCGAATTCCGCTGGCGCGACCAGTTCAACCTGTCGCTCGATCCGGATACCGCCGAACAATACCACGACCAGACCCTGCCAGCGGAAGGCGCCAAGACCGCGCACTTCTGCTCGATGTGCGGGCCGAAATTCTGCTCGATGCAGATTTCGCAGGAGGTGCGCGACTTCGCGGCGAAGCAGAACGCCGGGGTGGAGACGTTCGTCGCGGCGGAGGAGGCGGAAGCGGGGATGGCGGAGATGAGCCGGGTTTATAACGACGGCGGGCGCGAGTTATATATTGGTGGAGGTCGGAGGGAGCATGATTGAGGGTATGGCGCCGGCTCAGGTTCTTGGCTTGAGCCCATTCCGAATAAAGTTCGCCCGCAAGCGTGCAGACTCACTGACCACGAACGCTAGAACGCGCCCGTTGATTTCTGCCTTTTGGGCGCGCTGCTCTGGCGTCAAATTGGTGCGCTTGCGCCAGTATTCCTTGTAGTCGTCGTGCTCACTCCACGAAAGTACACCCCGGCGCGCAAAGAGGTCTAAGGCAGCGGGATTCAGCGACTTGGTCGCCTCGGCCTCGACACGACGCAAGACCGCGAAAATCCGCCGCGAAGCCAGCTGCATGAAATTGTGAACGCAGACATTGCCAACCTCCGCTTCATTGCGGTTGTCCTTATTCCGGATGACACAAATTTGAATAATTGGCTGGTGACCACATTCGCAGGCACGGTTTGCCGGATCGTTGTAGACACCGTGCAATTCCCACTCAGTCTTTGCTTCAAGCCAGACTTTGGAATTACTCAATGCAAGGATCGCCGCAGTAAATTTCTCAAAATTGTGCCCAGCACCCATTGTTTGCTCCTCTGGAGTTTGGTTGCAATAGGTCGTCAGCCTTTTGGCGGATTAGGATCGCGCCCATGGCTGTCGCTGCTCGCGATCTTGCCGTCGCGGTTGTGAATACGGAGTTCGGTCGACTGATTGCGACTGATCTCCCGGCCGCGATCGACTGCCGCGCTCTTGGTTTCAAAATGACCACTGGAGCGGTCGGCTCCGCCGCGGCGAACATCCCAACCGCCGTCGGGGTTTGGCACTACATGATGCGAGTCTGGTCCACGCTTAGGCATTTGCTTTTCTCCTCATAGGCATACGATGTCGTTCGGTATTACCGAACACTCTCTCAGAAACAGGATTTGGCACTGGAATGGAAAACCGCTTGCGAGATAAGTTGCGGATTCATCGTAAGAAATTAGGCATGTCGTTGGACGAATTGGCCGTCAGGACAGGTTCGAGCAAAAGCTACCTATGGGAGCTTGAAAACCGGGATGTTAGCCGGCCATCGGCAGAAAAGCTTACAAGGATCGCTACAGAATTAGGCGTGACCACTGAGTATCTCTTGGATGAAGGTGCTGACCTGACCGATGCGCATGTGAAAGAAGCATTCTTCCGAAAGTTTTCAGGTCTATCTTCCGACGATCAGGATCGGATCCGCGATATGATGGACGCATGGGGTCAGAAAAAATAGCTCTCCCGCATTCGCCCGTTGGGTGGGCCATCCACCTTACAAAAATGGTGAAGGCATTTTGCGATGCGCACGGTTTGGCGCGATTTCCAATAGACGTCGAAGCGATCGCGCGAGATTACTCAAGTTCCGTCTACCCTGATGAAGCGATCACTTTGGTACAGGGGAAAGCATTTAGCGCAAAGTTCGAGGGAGCCTTGATGCGCAAGCCGAACTCGGCAGAGTGGGGCATTTTTTACAATTCTGCCATTGCGTCCCCAGGCAGACGAAACTTTACTCTCGCGCACGAACTTGGACACTATCTTCTGCATCGTATGATGGCTGGAAATGAAATCATATGCGAAAAATCAGACATGTGGGAATGGGATTCGGCCTACCGGGTGAGGGAAAGTGAAGCTAATCAATTCGCTTCTTTCCTTCTGATGCCGAGAGACGATTTCGACATTCAAACCGCAGAATTTGTCCGACCGGTCGTCTCAGACTTCGCAAAGTTAAGCGGCCGATACAATGTTTCCATCACAGCAGCCGTGCTTAAGTGGCTTGAGCTGACTAACCAGCGCGCGATGGTCGTAATAAGCCGCGACGGGTTTATCGACTGGGCGTGGAGCAGCAAACCTCTTTTAAGATCGGGGGTCTTTTTGAGAACAAGAAAAGGTGCGATGGAATTGCCTGACAGTGCTTTGGCTGCGAAAATCACTGAAGGCGGAGTCTACGAAGGTGTTGTCTCACCGATGGGGTGCTGGTCGAAACGCGAGGAAGTTTTTGAATCTGCTCTGTTATCAGAGTACCATGACAAGACTATTTCGCTCCTTGTATACCCGAAAACGCCGCCGCCGTATGCCCTAGATGAGGACATCTAAGATACAACGAGGGCAGCATAGCGCCGCTGAATACTCACCCTGGCCCTATATACAGACCCGCATACAGCCCCGACGCCCGCTCTGGATCGTCGGCATCGGTCACGCATAGCAGGTGCAGGCCGTCCTCGGTTGCGCGGGCGGCGATGCCTTCCACTTTGATCGGCGGATCTAGCGGCTCGACCGCGAGCACATTGAATTGCCCGTCCAGCTCCACGATCGCCGCGCCCATCAGCGCGCCGTCGGCGTAGCTGTCTGCCGTTGCCTCGGCGACGGCGGAGAGCAGGATATGCCCGTTCTCCAGCCGGCACGCGTCGGTGACGGTGAGCGGAACGCCGGACAGCATCGGTAGCGCCAGTTCCGCGCGGACCGAGGCGGTGACCGGGCCGCCATCAAGCACGGCCGCCCTCAGCAAGTCTGCCAACGCCACCTCCAGTATATGCGACGCCGGGAACTGCATATTTCCACGATTGAACAGCAGCAGCCGGTCATCGCACAGCACCGCGCCCTCCAGGTTGATCTCGGGCACCAGCGGGGCAAGGGCAGCAAACAGCGGCTGCAGGTCAATCGGGCGAACACCTGGCGCTTCGCCCCGAGGAGGCAGATCGATGATCGCTCCGCGCATCCGCTGCGCGGTTGATCCGGAGCCGAGCGCCAACAGCCGGTCTCCGGCCGTGCAAGGCAGCGCCATCAATATCTCGAAATCGGGCTTCACCCGTTTGCGCCGCGCCGCGTCCCTCGGCAGATCGCCCTCGATCAACCCGATCAGCTTGCCCGGCGCTGGATCGTCGAGCGCGAACAGGGCCAGGCAGTGCGCGTCATCTGCGACCACGCACAGCCGGTTGCCGCGCACCACCATCCCGCTTGCTGCCGCCAGGATCGCGTGCCCGGAAGAGAGCGGCGCTTCCACAGCCAGATCGCGAATATGGGTCAGTCTCATCGGGCGAGTTTAAAGGGTTGCCGGGCGCATGGCCAATTCGATTGCACCGATGATCAAGCAGGCAGGCCGCACTCCGGCACCCGTTTCTCGACCAGCCGCCGCGTGTCGCCATTGCTTCTCGACCCGATCCGCGTTATAACACTCGTATGAACAAGGCGCTTAAGATCACCCGCATCGGCAACTCCGCCGGGATCGTCCTGCCCAAAGAATTGCTCGCGCACCTCCACGCCGAGGTGGGCGGGACGCTGTCTGTCCTCACCACGCCGCGCGGGATCGAGCTGTCGGCGGCGGAGCCTGACTTCGAGGTGCAGATGGCGGCGGCGCGCGAGGTCATGGCGCGGCGCAAGCGGGCGCTGCAAGAACTCGCCAAATAGCCATGACCGGCGAATGGGTCTGGCTGGCCACTGAGGTGGCGCTGGCGGCGCATATCGAGCAGCTTGCTGAACACGGCGGGCCCGAGGGGGTGCGCGATGCGGGTGCGCTGGAAAGTGCGATGATGCGGCCGCGCAATCTGGCCGAGTACACCGATCCGGATAGCGCCGCGCTCGCGGCCGCCTATGCCTTCGGAATCGCGCGCAATCATCCCTTCACCGATGGCAATAAGCGAACCGCGGCGGTGGTCTGCGAAACATTTTTGACGCTGAACGGGCATGCACTGACGGCGAGCGACGCCGAATTTGTGGTCACCATTCAGGCCCTCGCCGCCGGTGAGTTGTCCGAGGTCGAGCTGGCCGACTGGTTTCGCCAGCATCTTGCATCCGCATAGCTGAAGCGCCCCACCGCAGCAGATCGAGCGCGCTGGCCCCGCACCCCCAAAACAACTTTCCTACACACCCCCCTTTGTGGCTTATCCTCCCCGATGAGGACGCCCGCCCGATCCGCCGTTTCGCCGCAGCCACGTCGCGCGGGTCGCGCCCGGCCGGGAAGCCGGGCGAACGTTCGCGGACCTCTGAGACGGCGGCGACGCCGGCGCGCGAAGTGTCGCCCTGTCTCCGGCGCGCGAAACCCGCAGAAATCCGGCATTTCCGGGCAGTGCGGGGCGGGCGACACGGTGTCGCCTTTGTCGCCTTCGTTTCGCGGGCCTAGGGTCGGGGGGAGGGAGCGACGAATTCGGTTTACTCACGCGCGACCGCGAACCAAGGAGCGGCGATGGCCGATCTCTATCTCAAGAAGCTCGAAGCCGAGCGCAAGGCGCTGTGGGCGACCTGCCGGCTCAAAGGATTGCCCGTGGGCACGCCCGAGCGCCAGCGGATCGCCGAGCTCGACGAGGCGATTGCGGCGCACAAGGCGAAGTAGTTGCAGGTCCGCCGGCGCGCGCGCCACCTTGGTGCTGACCTGCAAACATATGTTGAAATGGGAGAAATTCGGGGAACTAGCCGGAACGCCTTGCGCGGTGGAGAGTTGCGCGAGCATCCGGTTCACCACTCGAGCCCCGCAAGGAATTCCCACATGAAATACCGCCTGCTGCTCACCGCCGCCGCCGCGCTGTCGCTCGCCGCGTGCACCAACGATCGCGCCGACGATGCGGGGGCAGACACCGCCGCCGCCGATGGCGCGATGGCCGAGCAGGCCGACGCGGCCGCCGATGCCTCGGCCGATGGCGCGATGGCCAATACCGCGCAGGGCTTCGTCAACCAAGCCGCGATGAGCGACATGTACGAGATCGAAGCCGGCAAGATGGCGCAGGCGAACGGCAAGAGCCAGGCGGTCAAGGACTTTGGCGCGATGCTGGTGACCGACCACACCAAGGCGAGCGGCGAGCTCAAAGCCGCTGCCAAGAGCGCCCCGGGCGTGACCGCCCCGGCCATGCTCGACGCCAAGAAGCAGGCCGACCTCGACGCGCTCGAGAGCGCCGGCGACGGCTTCGACGCGACCTTCAAGTCGCAGCAGATCGCCGCGCACACCGCCGCGCTGGCGCTGCTCCGGAGCTATGCCGAAGGCGGCGATAACGACGCGCTCAAGGCCTTCGCCGCCAAGACCGCGCCGGCGATCGAAATGCACCTCGCCGCGGCGCGCAAGCTGCCCTGACGCAGGCTGGGCGGGCGGGCTCTAGCGGCCCGCCCGCCCCAGCGCCACCAGCACGCCGTCGAGCGCCTGGAGGAAACGCGAGCGATCGGCCCTGGCGAACGGCGGCGGGCCGCCCATCACACCGTCCATCCCGCTGCGCAAGTCGGCCATGATCGCGCGGGTGGCGATCGCCGCGCCGATCCCGGCGGCGTCGAACGCTTTGCCGGTGGGGGCGATGACTTTGGCCCCGGCCTTGATGCAGCGGTCGGCAAGCAGGATGTCGCCAGTGACGACCACGCTGCGCGGGCCGGCCGCCTCGGCGATCCAGTCGTCGGCGGCGTCGAACGCGCCCGACACCAGCACGCGGCGGACGAGCGGGCTGTCGGGCACGCGTAAAGGGGAGTTGCTGACCACCACGACGTGGGCGCCATGGCGCGCGGCGACGCGGTAGATCTCGTCCTTCACCGGGCAGGCGTCGGCATCGACGTAGATCATCATGGGGATCGTAACGGGGGGCGTCACGGCGTAAACGAAGCGCGCTAGCTGTTCTTGATGTTCTCCAGGCCCTTGATCCCGCCGGGCTTGAGGCTCGGCTGGCTGGCGTTCTGCTTGGGGCCCTTTTCCGCCTTGGGTTTGCGGGCTTCCCGGTTCGTCTTCTTCTGACCCTTGGCCATGGTGCGCTCCGATCGTGGGGCAGGATGCCCAGTGTGCGGGCCTAGACCCGGCGAGAGGGTTTTGCTGCATCAATTCGGCAGAGTAGTCACCGCCAGATCAGGGCCACTCCGCCGCGGTCAGCCCGACCGGATCGATCCCCTCGACCGGGCGCCACGAGAGCTTGGCGATGACGTCGTTGCTCTCCTTGGCCTCGCGGCCCGGGCCGAGCGACCAGGTGATGTGGTGCACGCCGCCGTCCCACCGCTGACGCTGGCCGGCCATCTCGACCACCAGCGCCTCGACGCCCGCGCCGTCGTCGGCGTGGCCGATCACCGTCGCGCTGGTCGCAGGCGGCATCGGCGGCGCCTCGCCTTGGCGACCGTGGGTCACGTGATCGGCGACGGTCCGTGCGTAGCGCGGTGGCAAGCGCGCAAGCAACGCGGCGCGGTCAGCCGCGTCGAGCTCCCAGCCGAGCATCGGGCCCGCCATCGCAGTTGCCTAGTCCCCTTTGTCGCCCTGGTTCTTTGGTTTCCTGGTCGCGGAGTTTTGCTGGGCATCCTGGCTCAGCGAGCGGTGCTGGTCGTCGCTCTCGCCGAAGGTGCCGTCGTCGTTGCGACGCTGGTAGCGCTTCTCGTGCGGCGTGATCAGCTCACGTTCGCCATCGCTGTCATTCTTGTCCGCCATGCTGGCTCTCCGGGTTGGCGCTGAGGATTTAGTTGCTGGCGAGCGCCGCGGCGACGTCGATCGTCCGTGCCTCGCCCTCGGGCGGCGCTGACTCGCCGACCGGCGGGAGTGCCGAGATGGGCATCGCGATCGATTCGGTCGGAAGTGGCAGGGGCCCGTAGTCCTGCTGTGCTGTCTGAGGGAGGGGAGCGTAGCTCGCCTCGCGCCAGCCGAAGCGGCGTTGGGCGTAAAGCCCGCGGCGCGACAGTTCGGCGACCTCGAACCGGCCCTCCGGAGTCGACAGGGCATAATGGTCGGGCAGCGCGGCCTGATCGGGCAGCCCATCATCCGATGGGTCAAAGGCGATGGACCCCTGCGCGATCTCGTGCATGCCGATCCCGGCCCGCTGGATCGGCTGCGTGTTGACGGTCGCTCCGCTCACCATTCCGGTGATTGCGGCGAGCGCGCATGCGCCCAGAAACGCTGGTCTAAACAAGGGCGTTGCCTGCATGGCGCGCTCCAGTATCTTCGATTTGCCTTTGCCTACGACAATGCGTCGACCTGCCCCGGCGTTCCCGAGAGGGGAACCGAGCGGGCGGCGAAGCGTCCCCAAACCATGAGCCGATCCATGATCCGCACCTGGCTGATCTTCGTCACCCCGCTGGGCCTTGCTGCCTGCCAGCAGGCCCAAGCCCCCGGTCGCGAGTGCGGTGGCGACGCCCGCCAATCGGTCCCGGGCGACACGGCGCAAACGCGGCCCTACGACGGCATCGGCGCGGATGAAATCGTCCGCTTCACCGGTACCGAGCCGTTCTGGGGCGGGGACGTGCGGGGCGACCGACTAACCTACAAGACACCCGACCAGCCCGATGGCGACGCGATCCCCGTCGCGCGCTTCGCGGGGCGCGGCGGGGTCTCGTGGAGCGGCACCTGGCAAGGCCGGCCGTTCCGGCTGGCGGTGGCGGAGGGGCAATGCTCCGACGGCATGAGCGACCGGACATATCCTTTTGCCGCGACGCTCGCGGTGGCCGGAGAGCAGCGCACCGGCTGCGCGTGGACGGCGAAGCGGGCGTTTACCCCCTCGGCCGAAGACATGGCGCAGGCTCCGCCACAAAAGCTGGCGGCACAAGGCCTGGTGCTCGCCGAATGGCGCAAGGCCGACAACCGTGCGACCTGTGCGCCGCTGGCGTTTTCGGTCGGTGCAAGCCAAGGAACCGCGCGCCGGGCGACGTTCTCGGGCGGCTGGGCGGTCGCCTGGGATATGCCGGGACTGCGTAGCGCCTACGGTATCGCCGGGACTGGCTTGATCCCCGCGGATCAGGACGATGCGAAGAAACAGCGCGCGCGCCTGACGGCGCAATGGCCTTACTTTCGCGAGCTGCCCCAACTGACCCGGCCGGCGTTCGCCGGGTACGGGACCGAGGGGGCGGGGGACTACGCGGCGGAAGATTCGGCGGGCAAGTCTGTCAATTCGCTCGCCTATGTCCGGGTCGGCGGCCAAGCTTGCGACTACAACGTCTGGAGCCAGCTCGGCAGGGAGCATCTTGAGTCTCTGCTCGACGGCCTTCACGCGATCGAAATGTAATCTTCCTGCCGCTCCATTCATCGCGCCGCGCGCTCATGCCGCCGCAAAGTTGCCACATTGTATCCGTTTGTTCTCAGATGGATAGAGTTTTGCCTGGACCTTGACGGGCGGAACCGGACAAGGTCGGGGGGCATTCTTCCCGGACTATGACCAACACTTACCTGCTTCATCATTCGGCCCTCGCAGCGATTGCCGCTGCGCTCGCCCTCTCCCCCACCCAGGCGTTCGCGCAAGACGCCGCGACACCGCCGATTGTCCTGCCCGGAGAAGAGGTCGCCGCGCCCATTGCCGCGCCGGTCATCATCGCCCCGGCTCCGGTGGCGATACCCGACGCGCCGATCGTCAGCGAGACCCGCGCCGCCCCGGCCCAGCCCGCGACCGCCACGACGCGGCGGGCGACAGGCATCGCTACTCCGGCGCGCGCGACTTCGAACGCTGCTCCCGCAGGCCGCGCCGACATTGCTCCGTTGAACCCGGCGCAGCCGATCAGCCCCGTCGTGGCCACGGCGCCGCTGGCCGAGCCGATGACGGCGGACGTGGCCACCGCGACCGTACCCGACATCGCACCTACCCCGACCGACAGCGGAAATCGCACCGCGCTTATGGCGCAGCTCCTTGCCGGTCTGCTGGTGGCGGGCGCCGCGCTCGCCGCGTTCCTCGCGCTGCGTCGCCGCCGTCCGACCGACAGCGATGACATCGTCGCCCCGGTCATTGTCGAGCGCCAGCCGGCTTACACGCCCGCATCGGTCGCCGAACCTGTGCGCGCCCAGCCGCAAGTCGAAATGCCCCAGCCGGCGATGGCCACCGCTGCCGCATTGCCGACCGCCGGCGCCGCGGTGGCCTTGCCGCCGGTCGCGCCGACCGATCAGACCGAGCGTACCGAGCTGCTCAAGAAGATGGTCGCCGCGCGGCCGGACCGGGCCAACCCGTTCCGCTCGCCCAAGGCGCGGCTTCACCGTGCGCGGCTGATCCTGCAGTCGCTCGGCCGCAAGTTTGAAAACGCGCGTCCGCGCATCGACCTCAGCCAGTACACCAGCAACTGGCCCGCGCTCGCGCGCCACAACCGCTCCGCGATGGCCTGACCTTTCGAGACCTCGCGAGGCCGCAGGCGAGACGGGGCGGCTCCTTGGAGCCGCCCCGTTACGCGTCGGGCGCTCCGTCCAGCCAGGGCGGCCTGCGGTCGGCGGGAATGGCCTCGGCCCGCAAGTGGTCGACCGCCAGGCCCAGCGCGGGATAAGCAATCTTGCGGCGCGCCGGGTCCGAGGAATCGAGCGGCATCACCGTCAGCCGGCGGTTGACCTTCTGCCTCCAGTTCATCCGCGCGGTGTTCTCCTGCCCGACGTAGCAGCCCTTGGTGAAGCTCACTCCATTGAGCTCGGCGGCGTTGGTTTCGAGCCACAGCACATCGCCCAGTTCACCGCGTCCCTCGGGTACGCCGAGCGACAGCCGGTGAGCGAGCCAGGCTTGGTCGGCGGGCTCGTCATTGGGAGTCGCAGCGGCGAGCCAGCGTTCGCCAAGCTCCGCCAGCCGGGGATCGCGCACGGTTCCCTCTTTCGCCCTCGCCGCCCAGTGCACCGCCACCGCCTCGTCGAGCGCGATCCCCAGTTTGCGGCGCAGGCGATAGAGCGAGAGCCGCTTGACCAGGTCGTCCGCCGCGGCGGCTTCGCAATCGAGCAGCAGCTCGCCCGGTCCGTCCGGCCACACGAGCATGTCGAACAGCGCCTTGCCCTGCGGTGACAGCAGCCCGGCATAGACCGGAAGCGCTCCCGCGACGTCGTTGGTCAGCAGGCCCTGGAGGAAATCGGCGGCGTCCTCGCCTTCGATTTGCGGGCTCACGCGCACTATGGCGCGGTCGAACAAGCGGGTTGCGGATGGTTGCGGGCTGGGCACGGGTGACAGATAGGAGCGCCCGCGACTAAGGGAAAGCCAATGGCCGAATCCCTCACCATCCGCCGCCCTGACGACTGGCATGTGCACTTGCGCGACGGCGCCATGCTGCGCGGCGTCGTGCATCACACCGCCCGTCAGTTCGCCCGCGCGATTGTCATGCCCAATCTTTCGCCGCCGGTAACCAGCACGGCCGACGCGCGCGCCTATCGGACCCGCATCGTCGCGGCGCTGCCCGAGGGCGCGGAGTTCGAGCCGTTGATGACCGCCTACCTGACCGATCACACCGACCCCGCCGATCTCGCAAGCGGCAAGGCGGATGGCGTGCTGACCGCGGCCAAGCTCTATCCAGCCAACGCCACGACCAACTCGGCGCACGGAGTCAGCGACATCGCCGGTCTCGCTCCGGTGTTCGCGGGAATGGAGCAGGCCGGGATGGTGCTGTGCGTTCACGGTGAGGTGACCGATACAGAGGTCGACGTATTCGACCGCGAGGCGGTGTTCATCGAGCGCCACCTGGCGCGGATCGTGCGCGACTTTCCGGGGCTCAAGGTCGTGCTCGAACATATCACCACCGCCGAGGGGGTCGCGTTCGTGGAAGCGGCGGGGCCGAACGTCGCGGGGACGATCACTCCGCAGCACCTCCACCTCAACCGCAATGCGATGCTGGTCGGCGGCATCCGCCCGCACGCCTATTGCCTGCCGGTGGCCAAGCGCGAGATGCACCGCCTGGCGCTGCGCATGGCGGCGACCGCCGGCTCGGCGAAGTACTTTCTCGGCACCGACAGCGCGCCGCACGCCCAGGCCGACAAGGAGAGCGCGTGCGGCTGCGCGGGGATCTTCAACGCGCCGTTCGCGCTCGAAAGCTATCTGGAAGTGTTCGATCAAGAGGGCGCGCTCGACCGGTTCGAGACGTTCGCCTCGCTCGCCGGACCGGCCTTCTACGGGCTGCCAGTCAACGAGGGCACGATCGCCTTCAAGCGGGACGAGACGCGGGTGCCCGACTTGCTGGACGCCGCTGGCACCCCGGTCATCCCGTTTCACGCCGGCGAGACGCTCAGCTGGCGGCTGGTGTCCGGCTAGCGCGCAAGTCCCACACGAATACCGCGATGGCGATCCAGATCGCCACGAAGGCCCAGAGCTGCGCCGGCAGCAGCGGCTGATCGAATACCGTCAGGCCCAGCACGAAGACGATCGTCGGTGCCAGGAACTGGATGAAACCGAGCGTCGAATAGTGCATCCGCCGCGCGGCCACCGCAAACAGCCACAGCGGGATCGCGGTGAGCGCGCCGCCGAGCACGATCAGCAGGCTCAGGTCCCAATCCTTGCCGAACGACGATCCCGCCGGATCGGCGGCGTACCATCCGGCGATCCCCAGCGCGGGGGCCAGCAGGATCAACGATTCGATGGTCAGTCCCGGCAACGCGCCGACCGGCACGCGCTTGCGCAGGAGGCCATAGGTGGCGAAGCTTAGCGCCAGCACCAGGCTGATCCACAGCGTCGTCAGCGCGCCGCCGAGCAGCATGGCGATACCGGCCCCGGCGATTGCCACCGCCAGCCATCGAAGCTGACTCAAGCGTTCGCCGAGCAGCACTGTGCCCAGCAGGACGTTGATCAGCGGGTTGATGTAATAGCCCAGGCTCGCCGCGAAGACCTCGCCCGTCTGGATCGCCCAGATATAGACCAGCCAGTTTCCCCCGATCAGCGCGGCACTGACCGCGAGCACCACAACAACCCGCGGGTTGCGCAGGGCCGACAGGATTTCCCCCAGCTGACGGCGGGATGCCGCGATGGCCAGGCACAATGGCAAAGTCCAGATGACCCGCCAGGCGACAAACTCGACCGACGGAATCGCGCTTACCAGAATCAAATAGAGCGGAAGGAAACCCCACATCAGGTAGGCGCCCAGCGCCGCGGTCAGGCCCGAACGGGGAGAAGCGGGCATTTCGTTCATCTTGATGGGGCGAGTAAGCGGGTCGTGGAGATCGTTCAAGGTGGCCGCGCCCTCGGCGCATAGCCTTTCGATGACGCTCTCAAGAAAAATGCATTCCTGAAACTTCGGTTGCTCTCGGTTCAGATTGAACGGCCTAAACCTGAACGTGACAGATGGGCCGTCACTCAGCCTCTCGGTTGATGAGAGCTCAAAGGAAAGACCCGATGACCAAATTCATGTTCAAGACCGCCGCCTTGGCCCTGGCCATTCCGGGCCTCGCGCTGGCCGCGCCCGCCGCCGCCGCGCCCGCCGCGCACAGCGCCGCTTATTCCAACAGCGCGGTGTGGGGTGACCAATCCTCACATCATGGCAAGAAGCGCGACCGCCAGTATGACCGCTACGAGAGCCGCAATAGCGGCGGTTACTATGGCAACGGATACAACACTAACGGCTACCAGCAGCAGGCCTATTACGACGAGCCGGTCTCCAGCAACAGCCGCGTGTGGCAGGGCGACGACGGCCGGTATTACTGCCGCAAGTCGAACGGCACCACCGGGCTCGTGATCGGCGCCGCCGGCGGCGCGTTGCTCGGCCGCGAGATCGCCGGCCGCAACGGCGACCGCACGCTGGGCGCGATACTCGGCGCGGCGGGCGGAGCCCTGCTCGGCCGCCAGATCCAGAAGAGCGTCAGCAACAGCCGCTGCCGTTGACCTAACCAGCTTCGCGGCCGTGCCCACCCGCGGCCGCAAGCGCGCACCCCTCGGGGTCGCGGAAGGCGCCTTTCCTTTTGGGGAAGGGCGCCTTCTTTCTATGGCGCCGTCATTGAGCTAGGCGAACGGGCGATGACTTGGACCGCATCGTTTCCGTTCCTCGCAGCCCTGCTGCTCGCCGGGTGCGGCGACGAACCCGTCCCGGCCGAGCCGGCGCCGCGCGATCCGGCGGTAGCGCAGGCGCTCGACGATCCGCTGATGACGGACCCGGATCTGTCGTCGCGCAACGACGGCGCCGCGGCGCTCACCGTGCGGACCGACGGCGCGCTGCCGGTGGTGGCGCAGAGCGCCAAGGCAATCGCCGCCGCGCGCGCCGACGCGGCGGCGCTGATCGGGGGCGCGGACAAGCTCATCGCGATCCCCGCTCCCTCCGGCCAGGCGGCCCCGCTGGGCGATCCATACGGTCCGGGCGATCATCTGGCGGTGCTGCGCGACAAGACCGCGTGCCGCGCGCCCCTGACCGGTTCGACGATCTGGGCGGCGCGCCTGCCGGCCGCGCTGCCGGTCTACCCGCGCGGCGCGACTCTCGCGGCGACCGGCGGGGACGGCAAAGGCTGCCGTATCGCCGCGGTGCGGTTCGAGACCGCTGTTCCGCTCGATGAAGTGCTCGCCTTCTACTGGACGCAGGCGAAGGCCGCGCGGCTCGCGCCGCGGTATCTGACGGCGGGAGACGCCGCGGTGCTGCAAGGTCGGAGCGCGGAACTGGATTTCGACCTGCGGGCCCGGCGGGTGGGCGACCGCACGGTGGTCGATCTGGCGGTCGTGACTGGTTGATCGCGGACTTTACGGCCGCTCTTCGCGAAAGCCCGCGCCCAGACTGGCGCGCGGCTGGTCCATCTCGGTGCTCGCGACCGGATAGGCGCAATAGTCGGCGGCATAGAACGCAGCGGGACGGTGGTTGCCCGACAGACCGACGCCCCCGAACGGCGCCTTGCTGCTCGCCCCGCTGGTTGGCCGGTTCCAGTTGATCACGCCCGCGCGCACGTTGGCCCAGAAGCGGTTGTAATCCTGCGGGCCGCCGCCGATCAGCGAGGCGGACAGTCCGAAGCGGGTGTTGTTGGCCTCAGCGATGGCGTGGTCGAAATCGTCGACCTTGATGACCTGAAGCAAAGGTCCGAACAGCTCGACGTCGGGGCGGTCCTTCATCGCAGTGACGTCGATGATCGCCGGGCTGACGAACGGCAGGCCTTCTTTCGGACGCTGCATGTGCTTGATCGCACGGCCGCCGTTGGACAGGAAATAGAGAAAGCTTTCGGTCAGCTGGTCGGCGGCGCGGTTGTCGATCACCGGGCCCATGAACGGCACCGGATCGGCGAACGGCTGGTCGAACACGATCCGGTCGGCGAGCTTCTTCACTTCGGCGACCAGCGCATCGTACATGCTGGCCTTGACGATCAGCCGGCGCGCGGCGGTGCAGCGCTGGCCGGCGGTGGCGAAGGCGCTCTGGATCACCAGGATCGCCGCGTCGGCCACCAGCGGGGTGTCGATCACCACGACCGGGTTGTTGCCGCCCATTTCCAGCGCGACGATCTTGCCTGGGTTGGTCGCGAGCTTCTTGTTGATCGCGATGCCGGCCTGGACACTGCCGGTGAACAGCACCCCGTCGACGTCGCGGTGGGCGACAAGGGCCTGGCCCTCTGCCGGGCCGCCGACCAGCAACTGGACCACCGCCGCCGAGATGCCCGCGCGGTGAAAGCAGCCGACCAGGAATTCGCCCACCGCGGGCGTCTTCTCGCTCGGCTTGAAGATCACCACATTGCCGGCGATCAGCGCGGGGACGATATGGCCGTTGGGCAGGTGCGCGGGGAAATTATAGGGGCCCAGCACCGCCATAACCCCATGCGGCTTGTGCCGCACCGCCGAGGTGCCCTGGAGCGCCGAATCGAGCTTCTTCTGACCGGTCCGCTCGGCATAGGCGGAAACCGAGATATCGACCTTGGCGACGACCGATTCGACCTCGGTCCGCGCTTCCCACAGCGGCTTTCCGGTTTCGCGCGCGATCAGCTCGGCGAATTTCTCGGCCTGCTTGCGGACCTCGTTGGCGAAGCGGCGGCACAGCTCGATGCGGGTCGCCAGCGGCTGCGCGGCCCACGCCGGCCAGGCGCGCCGCGCGCGATCCACCGTCGCCTCGACGTCGCCGGTCGCCCCGCGCCACAGCTCGGCGCAGGTCGCTGGTTCGATCGAGATGATGTCGGTGCTGGCCAAGGGTGGGTTCCATGCCGCGACGGCGGCTCTCGATTACGGGTCCGAAGCTAACGCGCGAATGCTTCTAACGGCCAGGCCGTTGCGGTCAAATGGCCGGAAATGGTGAAGAACGCCTGATTCGCGGGCTCCCCTTCTCGCCACGAAGGGACATACGTTAACTAGCGCCAGGTTTCCAAAGCTGGGCCGAGTGCGTTCTTCAGCGGGCCGAGCCATTCCTCGTAGTGGCGCCAGTGTTCCATACCGTCGCGATTGATCGGGCGGCGCACCTGCTCGGCGCTCGGGGTGTTCACGGAGCGCCGGTTGCGGTGAAACGCCAGGCACGCGGGGTCGAACGGCACACCGACGAAGTCGAGCAACCGCCGGACTTCGGCCTCGGTATCCTCGATCAGCGCTTCGTTGATCGCTAGGTGGACGGCGCCCGGTTGCATGCCGAGGAAGTGCTTCATCAGCCGGAGATAATCCTGGTAGAACCGTGCGATCGATTCCTGGCTGTAGGCGAACGCGACGCCGGTTGCGTAGTGCTGGGTGAAGTTGGAAAATCCGCACGCCATCGGATGCCTGCGCGCGTCGACGATCCTGGCATTCGGCAGAACCAGGCGGATGAACCCGGTCTGCATCCAGTTCGCCGGGAGCTTGTCGACGAAGCGCGGCTTGCCGGAGTGGCGGAAGGCGCGGGTCCGCTCGAGGTAGTCGGCGCCGATCTTTTCGAAATCCGCTGGCGACATGGCGAGCAAGTGTTCGCGCAGCGATCGGCCCCGTCCGGCCGCGTCTTGCACGCATCCCAGCCACAGCTGCTGCATCGCCAGCAACTCCGACGTCCCCTCGATTTGGGGATGGCTGGCGAGGATCTGCTCGACCAGGGTGGAACCAGCGCGCTGCAGCCCGACCACGAATATCGGCTCTTCTGAAAGGTGGCCGACAGTGCCGATACGCGAAGTCACTTCGGCATCGAACAGCGCCAACTGTTCGTCAATGACGCGCTGAGCCGACATCACCCCGGGCGCGAACTGGCTCGCGCGGATGCGGTTGCCGGCGTCGAAATGGACGAACGATTGCGCGTACTGCTTGCGCTCCTCGAGCGCCTTGCCGAGCGCGAAGTGCAGGTGCAGGGCATCGACATCCGCTGGCCGGCCCGCCAGCGCCTTGCGCATCGCGGCCAGGTCGCGCTCGCTGAACCGGACGGACTTGAGGTTCGCAAGATTCCACCAACCCTCGCCGTATCCGGTACGCAGTTTGAGAGCTTTGCGAAATGCGGCGAGTGCTTCGTCCGCGCGCCCGGCATATTTGAGCGCGTTGCCGAAGCTTGCCCACAACTCGGCATGCGCGGGCCGCTCGGCAACCAGCCGTTCGTAGATCGTGATTTCGGGTCCATGATCGCCGAGAATGCCAAGCAGCGCAGCCTCGAACGCGCCGACGTCGAACGTGGATCGCATCGCGACTGGCAAGGCGTGGACGTGCACGAGAGCAGCATGCGGATCGCCCTGCTCGAGGAGGTGCCGCGCCAGGCTAATCCGCGCCTCGTGCGCCTCGGGGGCCAGCGCGACCAGGCGGCGGAGCAACTGCATCGATTCGCCCGGCCGCCCCCGGATCGCGACGACTTCGGCCAGCTTCGCCAGTGCGGCGACATCGCGCGGGGAACTCACCAGATGCCCGCGCAGGATCTGCTCGGCCTCGGCCACCCCGCCGGCGCGCAAGGCGTCGACCGCCCGGGACACAAGCGGGGAGGACTCGCGGGCTGGCAGGGCGCTGGGGATACTAACCATTCCCATCAAGTATCGCTGTGTAGGCGGTTACAGGCATTCGCGGACTTTCGCTCGGGGCAAGGTGGCGCATCGGTCGGTCTACCGTCGTCTCGACGTCGCCCACCTCCCCGCGCCACAACTCGGCGCCGGTCGCGGGTTCGATCGAGATGATGTCGGTGTTGGCCAAGGGAGGTTCGGTACCGCTTCGCGGCTGTCGAGAGTAAGTTTCACGTTAACGTGCAGCGGCTTCTAGCGCAGGGCGGGTTTCGGTCAAATGGTAGGAGATGAGAACAACGGGTATCGCCGCCAAATGTTCGTTTCGGCGCGTTTTTCTCCAGATTCCGCTTGTCTTCCCGCGCGAAAGCGGTGCATCACGAGTCCATGATTTGACCGGATTCGGCCGCGGGCATGCGGGACGGTGCCGGTAACAGGGATTGCAAGAGTTAGCTTGGCGTAAGCCGGATGTCGTTTTTGCGCTCGCCGTTCAGCGGGCGTTTTGAGGGATGCTTGTCATGAACCGTAATTTCTCCCGCCTGGCCGTACTTGGCCTGACCGCCTCGGCCACCACCATGGCCATGGTCGCGCTGACCGCAGTAACCGCAACCCCCGCAGCGGCGGAGGAATGCCTGCTCGATACGAACAATGACGGGGTCGCCACCAGTGGCGTTGATACGGATGGCGGGGCGACCTCGATCGCGGGAGCGCTCGCTTGCGGGACCGGCGCCGTCGCGAGCGGCGCTGACAGCGTAGCTGTGGGGCCAAATGCCACCGCCTCGAACATTCAATCCATTGCGATCGGCCTGAATTCCTCGTCGACCGCAGGCGGCACCATTGCAATTGGAACCGGCGCCAATTCGACCGTGTCCCTGGCTGTTGCAATCGGTCTCGGCAGCGATGCAACCGCACAGCAGGCCGTGGGCCTCGGCGCCTACGCGCAGGCCATTGGCGCGCAGAGCACGGCGCTCGGCGCGGATGCCGATGCGCAGGGTGTCGGCAGTGTTGCCGTTGGCTTCGACGCGATCGCTCGATCGGCCGATTCCACCGCTCTCGGCTCGGGGGCCGTCGTCGATCTGGCGGCGACCAACTCCGTTGCCTTGGGAGCCGACTCGGTCGCAACCGAGGCCAACACGGTTTCGGTCGGCTTCGTTGGCGGCGAACGCCAGGTGGTCAACGTCGCCAATGGCGAGGTGTCTGCCACATCGACCGATGCGGTCAACGGCCAGCAGCTATTCGCCACTCAGACCGACGCGACGCAGGCGCTGGCTGATGCCGCTGCCGCGCAGGCCGCTGCTGATGCAGCGCAGGTCGCTGCTGATGCAGCGCAGACCTCTGCTGATGCGGCGCAGACCGACGCGACGCAGGCGCTAGCCGACGCTGCCACCGCGCAGGGTGACGCAACGCAGGCGCTGGCCGATGCCGCTACCGCGCAGGCCGCTGCTGATGCAGCGCAGACCTCTGCTGATGCAGCGCAGGGCGACGCAACGCAGGCGCTAGCCGACGCTGCGACCGCGCAGGCTGCCGCTGATGCAGCGCAGGCTTCTGCCGATGCAGCGCAGACCGATGCGACCCAGGCGCTAGCCGACGCTGCGACCGCGCAGGCTGCCGCTGATGCAGCGCAGGCTTCTGCCGATGCAGCGCAGACCGATGCGACCCAGGCGCTGGCCGACGCTGCGACCGCGCAGGCTGCCGCTGATGCTGCGCAGGCTTCCGCTGATTCGGCTCAGGTCGACGCTGACCAGGCGCTTGCCGAAAACGTCGTGCAGGATGGTCGTCTCGACACCGTCGAAGCCGACAACACCCGCCAGGACGGCGAGATCGCCGCGCTCGACACCCGCGTGGACGCCGTCGAGGATGAGCTCGACTACTTCGCCATCGGCACCAAGGTCGTCGATCCCACCGCGACCGGCGAGGGCGCGCTTGCCGCGGGCAACGCCTCGAATGCCAACGGCGACGGCTCGATCGCGCTCGGCGACGAGGCCAATGCCATCGGCGACGGTTCGGTCGCGATCGGACAGAACCAGACCGCGACCGGGCGTGGGTCGGTCGCGATCGGCGATCCGAACACCGCAGTCGGCGTGGGCGCGGTAGCGATCGGTGCGGACAATACCGCCACCGGCGACGGCGCGGTAGCGATCGGCAACATGAACACCGCGACGGGCAACGCTGCGGTGGCTCTCGGCCAGAACTCGGTCGCCAACGGCGACTCGGCATTCGCGGTTGGGCAGAGCGCCAACGCAGGCGCAGCGGGCGCCATCGCAATCGGCAATTCAGCTAACGCAACGGTCGCCGACAGCGTAGCGATCGGCACGGGTTCCCAGTCCACGAATGTCCACACAACTGCGGTTGGTGTCGGCTCCTCGGCGAGCGGGTTCTTTGGCTCGGCCTTCGGCGCATTCTCCAACGCCTCCGGGGTCGCGGCGACCGCTGTGGGCAGGTCGGCGCAGGCGACAAACGATTTTGCCACCGCATCGGGCTTTGCTGCCACTGCGAGCGGGGTTGGATCAACTGCGACGGGCACGGTCGCTAGCGCGAGCAACACCTTCGCTACGGCCGCCGGTTTCGCTGCAAGTGCATCCGGCGCCTTTTCGACCTCCAATGGCGCATTCGCCCAGGCGGCCGCCGATCGGACGGTGGCGGTCGGCTCAAGCTCCAGCGCTACGGACGTTGGAGCGGTGGCAGTTGGTGCGGATGCAACTGCAACGGGCGAGCGTGCGATCGCGGTAGGCGATAGCGCGAACGCATCGAATGCCTTCGCAACCTCGGTCGGCTACATCTCCTCGGCAACCGGTCGCGGATCGTCGGCCTTCGGCGCCAACGCCGTAGCCACCGGTGAACAATCGGTCGCGGTGGGTAACGCCGCCGACGGTACCGGCGACCAGTCGGTCGCGGTCGGTGCGCTCGCGAATGCAGCCGGCACTTTCTCGACCTCGACCGGCTACGTATCGTCGGCCCTCGGCCGCGGATCGTCGGCCTACGGCGCCAACGCCGTGGCGACCGGTGAACAGTCGGTTGCCGTGGGTAACGCCGCGGACGGCCTTGGCGACCAGTCGGTTGCGGTCGGTACCCTCGCCAACGCTTCGGGCACCTTCTCGACCTCAACCGGCTACATCTCGCAAGCATCGGGCCGCGGCTCATCGGCATACGGCGCCAACGCCGTCGCGACCGGCGATCAGGCCTCTGCCTTTGGCAATGGCGCGCATGCTACCGCGCAAGGTGCCATTGCTGTAGGCCGGGCCGCCTTCGCAACGGCCGAAGGCGCCATTGCGACCGGCGATGCGGCGATTGCCTCGGGTAATCAGTCCATCGCAACTGGTGAAGGGGCTGTCGCAAGGGCCGATTTCGCTACCTCGACGGGCTACATCTCGGCAGCGCTCGGTCGCGGTTCGTCGGCCTACGGCGCCAACGCCGTCGCCACCGGCGCCCAGTCGGTTGCCGTGGGTAACGCCGCGGACGGCCTGGGCGACCAGTCGGTTGCGGTCGGCACCCTGGCCAACGCTTCGGGCACTTTCGCTACCTCGACGGGCTATATCTCGCAGGCAAGCGGGCGTAGCGCGGCGGCCTACGGCGCCAATGCGATCGCTTCCGGCGATCGCTCGGTTGCGGTGGGTAACGCGTCGGATGCCACCGGGCTGGAGTCTACAGCCCTTGGTACACGCTCGAACGCATCGGCGGCCAATTCGGTCGCTTTGGGTTCCGACTCGGTGGCCAACGAAGCCAATACGGTTTCGGTAGGCTCGGTGGGTAACCAGCGTCGGATCACCAACGTCGCCAACGCGATCAACAACACCGACGCGGTCAACCTGCAGACGCTGAACTCTGCGATCGTTGCCAACACCAACCTGGTGGCGGGCAGCGGCAATGGCACCAATACCGCGACCGGGCCCGGTTCGCTTGCGGCGGGTCAGAGCTCGGCGGCGACCGGCCAAGGCGCTGTGGCGCTCGGCTTCGACCAGACCGCGACAGGCGCCGGCGCGGTCGCGATCGGCGACCCCAATGTTGCGGTCGGCCAGGGGGCCGTCGCGATCGGTGCGGACAATACCGCGATCGGCGACGGCGCCGTGGCGATTGGCGATCGCAATCAGGCGCTCGGCAATGGCAGCGTGGGCCTAGGCCTCCTGTCCGACGCGACAGGCTTCGCCTCGGTCGCCATCGGCAACGATGCGAACGGGACCGCGCTTGGCGCGGTGGCGGTTGGCTACCTTGCTGATGCGACGACGGCGGGCGCTTCCGCTCTCGGCCTCAATGCAGATGCTACCGGCGACCGCGCAACCGCGATCGGCAACAATGCGATCGGCTCGGGCAGCCGTTCAACCGCTGTGGGCACAAGCGCCCAAGCCAGCGGCGGGCAATCGGTTGCACTGGGCCAGGCGGCTCAGGCAGGCGGGGTGGGTGGCACCGCTCTCGGCGTTCTCTCTGGCGCTAGCAACTTTACCAGCACGGCAGTCGGTGCCGTCTCACGATCGACTGGGAATCAGTCGACAGCGCTCGGTAGCTTCTCGAACGCAAGCGGTGACTTTGCCACCGCCGCCGGCGTCGCGGCCGTCGCGAGTGGGCGTTCGAGCGTCGCGGTGGGCGATGTCGCTCGCGCCACGGCGACCTTCACCGTCGCGGTGGGTGTCGACTCCGATGCAACGGCGGAAGGCGCCGTGGCGGTTGGGCGCAATGCCCAGGGGACGGGCGAAAGGGCCATCTCCATTGGCGACAGCTCAAACGCTTCGGGCACGTTCTCGACTTCGGTCGGGTTCATCTCCGCGGCGCTGGGACGTGGTTCATCGGCCTTCGGCGCGAATGCCGTCGCGACCGGCGCACAGTCGGTAGCTGTCGGTAATGCGGCGGACGGCCTCGGCGACCAGTCGGTCGCGGTGGGTACGCTCGCCAACGCGGCCGGCACGTTCTCGACCTCGACCGGCTACCTCTCGGCCGCCACCGGCCGCGGATCCTCGGCCTACGGCGCCAATGCGGTCGCTGCCGGCGATCAGTCGGTCGCCGTCGGCAACGCCGCGGACGGTCTCGGGCTCCAGTCCGTCGCCGTCGGCCGGGTTGCTTTGGCCTCCGGCGCTCAGTCGGTCGCGGTCGGCAACCAGGCGGTCGCGAGCGATGAAGATGCGGCCGCGTTCGGCGAACAGGCTCGGGCGACCGGGTTCCACTCTACCGCGATCGGCGCCGAGTCGCTGGCCAGCGGTTCTGGAGCTTCGGCCTTCGGTTGGCAGACGGTCGCCACCGGGTTGCAGGCGACCGCGACGGGCCGTCAGGCCAACGCGAGCGGCGATCAGTCGTCGGCCTACGGTCAGAGTGCGGCCGCCAGCGGCACGTTCTCGACTTCGGTCGGCTTCATCTCCGCCGCTTCGGGCCGCGGGGCTTCGGCCTTCGGCGCCAATGCGGTCGCCGCCGGCGATCAGTCGGTCGCGGTCGGTAATGGAGCGGACGGCGCCGGGTTGCAGTCGGTGGCTGTTGGCCGGGTCGCTTCCGCGGCAGGCACCACGGCGATCGCCATCGGCAACGATGCGCGGGCGAACGAGGAGGATGCGGTCGCCATCGGCGACCTCACCCGCGCCGCGTTCCACTCGACCGCCATCGGCGGTGAAGTGACCGCGACGGGCCGAGGCGCAACGGCGATCGGCTGGCAGACCAACGCCACGGGCGACCAGTCGACGGCCGTCGGCCGCCAGGCCAACGCCACCGCGCTTCAGTCCACCGCCCTCGGTCAGTCGGCCAACGCCGGGTTCCAGGGTTCGACCGCGGTCGGCTTCGCCGCCACGACGACCCGCGCAAACCAAGTCGTCCTGGGCGGCGCGGGAAGCTCGGTGACTGTCGGCTCGCTGGCTTCGAGCACCGCGGCGCAGACCGGTGCCGACCGGTTCTTCACCACCGTCGACGCTTCGGGCACGCTGGGTCAGGGGGTCAACACCAACACGATGGCCACGGTTGCCGCGCTCAACATGACCAACAGCAACGTCACGGCGCTTCAGGCAACCAGCGCCGCCAACACCGCCAGCATCAACACCCTGCAGATCCTGACGGCGAGCCAGCAGAACCAGATCACTTCGCTCTTCGGCGGCCTCGACAAGGCCTACGAGGGTGTCGCGATGGGGCTGGCGATGGAATCGCCTTCGCTTCCGGCGGGGACCAACTTCGGTCTCGCGGGCGGCATCGGCTACTACCAGCACAACGCCGCCGGCACGATGGCCTTCAGCGCCCGAGTGGCGGAGAATGCCTCGGTTTCGGCCGGCGTCGGCGTCGGTTTCGACAGTGGCGAGATCGGTGCACGCGGTGGCTTCCAGATCGCCTGGTAAGCCGCTACACATGTGCGCATGACGCTGATTTCATGCAAAATCGGAATGCCGGGGCGGTTCGCCCCGGCATTTCTCTTTGGGCTCGCCACATTGAGCCTGTCCGCTTTGGGCCTGACCGCCTCGCCGGCACAGGCGCAAAACCGGGGAACGCTCCAGGCGCCGCCGTCGCTGCGCCCGGTGCCCGACCAGTTGGAGCTGGCCAAGATCATCTGGTCGACCTTGCTGGCGGTCGATCACGCCAACCGCTCGGGCAACTATTCGGTGCTGCGCGACATGTCGGCGCAGGGGTTCCAGATCAACAACGACCCCGCGCGCCTGACGCAGCTGTTCTCCAGCCTGCGCGAATCGCGGGTCGATCTGTCCAACACGCTGGTTCTCGCGCCGACGTTCTTCGAACCGCCGCGGCAGCTCCAGGAGGACGTGTTCCAGGTGAAGGGCGTGTTCCAGCTACGCCCGACGGCGATCCAGTTCGATCTCTATTACCAATGGGAGCAAGGGCGCTGGAAGCTGTTCGGGATCGACCTGCAGCCGGTCTCGATGTCGCAGGCGATGGCCGGTCCGACTCCGCAACAGCCCGCGCCGGCCCGCCCCACGCCGCGCCGCCGCTAGGCCGAGGCGACCGCCAAATGACCGGCGGCGGTCGGCGGCTCTCCAAGCGCGCTTGCCAATCGCCGGATCGCCGCCAGGTGGCGCCACAACGGCTCCCAGTCGTCACGCTCGGCGATGGCGGACCAGAGCGTCTCTACCACGTCGATGACCAGCGACGGCGGGTCGGCCTCGGCCCAGAGCAGGTCGGGCTCGCGGCAGGGCTGATACCCCGCCAGCGCTTCCGCCAGTTCCCCGGTCGCGTTCGCGCCGAAGCGGTAGTGGTGGAAGAACATATCGGGCGCCTCGCCGCTGTCGCGCATCGCCGCCTCGCTTGCCGCGACCAGCGCCGCGTCGCGTTCGTCGCCAAGCGACGCCAGTCCCAGCCGCCACAGCCAGCGCCGCCGGACATTTGCCATATACAGCGGCCCGAACCGCTCGAGCGCGGCGAGCAGCGCCGGCGCCTCGGTCAGAGCGCGCAGGGCGATCGCGAGCTGCCCGCAATTCCAATAGAGCGCCTCTGGCTGGCGGCCGAAGGCATAGAGTCCGTTCTGGTCGAAATAGGCGGCGGTGAAACCCGGGTCCCAGCGGGGCAGCCAGCGCCACGGGCCGTAATCGAAGCTTTCCCCGGTCACGTTCATGTTGTCGGTGTTGAGCACCCCGTGGACGAACCCGGCGACCATCCAGCTCGCGGCAAGGTCGGCGAGCCGCTCGACCACCTGGTGCATCAGCACCACTGCGGGATTATCGCCGCCCGGCGCATCCTCCGGCGGCGGCGGACCTGGAAACATCGCCAGGCAGTAATCGACCAGCTGCGCCAAGTGGTCGCGCTCCTCGAGCAGCGCCAGGCGCTGGAACGTGCCGATGCGGATATGGCCGTGCGACATCCGGACCAGCACGGCCGAGCGGGTCGGCGAAGGCTCGTCGCCGCGATAGAGGTCCTCGCCGGTCTCGACGATCGAAAAAGTCTTGCTAGTGTTCACCCCCAACGCCTCGAGCATCTCGGTCGCCAGCAGTTCGCGCACCGCGCCCTTGAGCGTCAACCGGCCGTCGGCGGTGCGGCTCCAGGGTGTCCGGCCCGATCCCTTGGTGCCGAGTTCGAGCAGGCGGCCACCGCTGTCTCCGGCACCGTCGCGCAACTGGGCGAAACTGAACCCGCGGCCGTCGCCGATCTCGGGATTGTACACCCGGAACTGATGTCCGTGATAGCGCAGCGCGAGCGGGCCGGGCAGCGTCCCAGGCAGCGGCTCGAAGCGCGCGAAATGGCGGGTCCAATCCGCGTCCGACAGCCCAGCAAGCCCAACCGCCGCCGCCCAGCGGTCGTTGCGCCAGCGCAAGTCGGCGCGCGGGAACTCGGCGGGCTCGACCGGATCGCCGAGCCACGGGGCCAGCGCCAGGAGCGCCGTATCGGGACGGTACGGCGCGGCGCTGACCGCGTTCGGGACAGGTTGCGGTTCGCCGCGCATCGGGCGATAGTGGGGGCGCGCAAGCGGCGGCGCAAGCGCGCTTACGCCGGTCGAACCCAGAGGAATCATTCGCGCCGATGGACACGCTCGACCGTTCGACATCCGCCTCCGCCGCCGCCGGCCGGCTATGGACCGACCGCTATTGGCAAACGTCCGACGGGCTGCGGCTGCATTTCCGCGACTATCCGGGTGACGCAAACCGCCCTCCGGTGATCGCGCTTCACGGCCTGACGCGCAACGCCCGCGACGCGGGTGAATTGGCGCACCGGCTGATGGGCGAATGGCGCGTTCTGGCGCCTGAAATGCGCGGCCGCGGGCTCTCCGCCTATGCACCGGACAGCGCGACCTACAACCCGCTCCAGTATGTCGCCGACCTCCAGGCGCTGCTGGCGCACGAGGGGATCGATCGCTTCGTTGCGGTCGGCACCTCGCTGGGGGGGCTGATGACGATGCTACTCGCGCTCGAGGCGCCCGAGCGAATTGCCGGAGCGGTGCTGGTCGATGTCGGGCCGACGATCGACGAGGCCGGCATCGCCGCGATCCGCGACTACGTCGGGCAGGGCGGCAGCTTCCCGACCTGGATGCACGCCGCGCGCGCGCTGCAGGAGGTGCACGACGGCGCGCATCCCGATTTCGCGCTCAACGACTGGCTGTCGATGGCCAAGCGGGTGATGGTGCTCGGCGCCAACGGCCGCGTCGCCTACGATTACGACATGGGCATCGCCGAGCCGTTCAACGCCGCCGCCGCGCCGCCCGCGGCCGATCTCTGGCCGGGCTTCGAAGCGCTCGCCGGACGCCCGTTGCTGCTGTTGCGCGGCGATACCTCGGCGATCCTGGCGCGCGCCACGGCCGACGAGATGAAGCGCCGGGTGCCCGCGCTGGAAGTCGTCACCGTGCCCCGGACCGGCCACGCGCCGACGCTGGCGGAGCCCGAATCGCGCGCCGCGATCGATCGGCTGCTCGCGCAGATCGCATGACCGGCAACCCCGGCGCCCGCCCGCGCATCCTGCATCTCCATTCGACCTTCGCCGCCGGCGGCAAGGAACGCCGCGCGGTGCGACTGATGAACGCCTTCGGCCCCAAGGTGGCGCACGCGATCGTCTCGGCCGAACCCGATCAGACCGCGGCGGCGCATGAGATCTCGCGCGCTCTGCAAGTAACCTGGCCGCGGACCTTTCCGGCGCTCACCGGACTGCCTACGCCGGGCCGGCTGCAGCGGCTGGCGAAGGCGATGCTCGGCTACGACCTGGTGCTGACTTACAACTGGGGGGCGATGGACGCGGTCCTAGCGAACACGCTGTTCGGCCAGGCGTTAGACCTGCCGCCCCTGATCCATCACGAGGACGGCTTCAATATCGACGAGCAGGACGGGCTCAAGGCGCGGCGCAACTGGTACCGCCGCATCGCGCTTGGCCGAGCGCGGGGACTTGTGGTGCCGTCGGAGACGCTCGAGGAGATCGCGCTGGCCACCTGGGCGCAGCCGATCGGGCGGGTCCGGCGCATCGCCAACGGCATCGACACCGCCGCCTTCGCCAAGCCGCCGCGCGCCGATGCCTTGCGCGGACTGATCAAGCACCAGGGCGAATTGTGGGTCGGAACGCTCGCCGGGATGCGCCCGGTCAAGAACCTGCCGGCGCTCGTCCGCGCCTTCGCCGCGCTGCCCGAGCCGTGGCAGTTGGTGATCGTCGGGGAGGGGCCCGAGGAGGCCGCGATCCGGGCCGAGGCCGAGCGGCTGAAGCTGGAGCACCGCGTCCACTTGCCCGGGTTCGTACCCGATCCGGCGCGATATGTCGGCCTGTTCGACGTGTTCGCGCTGTCCTCGCTCAGCGAACAATTCCCGATCTCGCTGGTCGAGGCGATGGCCGCCGGGGTGCCGGTGGCGGCGCCCGCGGTCGGCGATATCGCTGAGATGGTGTCGCAGGAGAACCGCGCGCTGATCGCCGCGCCCGGCGACGAGGCGGCGCTGGGCGCGGCGCTCGCCGCACTGGCAAGGGATGCGCGTTTGCGCGACCGGCTCGGCAAGGCGAACCGCGCCCGCGCGCGCGCCGAGTTCGATGAGAAAGCGATGATCGCGGCCTATCGCCGGCTCTATGCCGGCGCGATGGGGCGCGGCAGCCTGCCCTGAACCCTGCCAGCGCTTCACTTGGCGTTCACCGTCGGGGCACCATCGCCGGTTTGGAAGTTGAATTGACCGGTCCTTAGGGTAAAGACGCGCAAGCCGGCCATCGTGCCGGCGGACCGTCACCGAACGAAAAGCACCCGACGCTTGGCACTTACTCCCGATAAATCGCTGACTTCCGACGAGAAGCGCGCCCGCGCGCAGGCGGCGAAGGACGACGTCCTGCTGCGCGAGGTCGACGACGCCGTGCGCCAGGACCAATATGCCGATGCCGCGAAGAAGTACGGCCGCCCGTTCACCGCGGCGCTGATCATCGGTCTGGCGCTGTTCGGCGGATATCTGTTCTGGAGCGGCCGGCAGGACGGCGCGCGGGAAACGGATTCCGAGGCGCTGGTCGGCGCGCTGGACCAGGTCGAACGCGGCAACCTCGCCAGCGGCAGCACCGCGCTCGACGCACTGATCGCCGACGGCGGCCCGGGCGCGCAAGCGGCCGCGCGGATGCTCAAGGCCGGCATCGCGATGGAGCAGGCCAAGCCGGCCGAGGCGGCGAAGATCTACGATGCGGTCGCCGCCGACGGCGATGCGCCGCAGGCGTTGCGCGACCTGGCGACGATCCGCGCGGTCACCGCGCGCTACGATACGCTGGCTCCCGCCGACGTGATCGGAAAATTGAAGCCGCTCGCGGTGCCGGGTAATCCGTGGTTCGGCCCAGCGGGGGAGCTGGTCGCGATGGCCTATCTCGACCAGGGCAACCAGGCCGAGGCGGGCACGCTGTTCGCGGCGATCTCGAGAGATAAGGACACGTCCGAAACCTTGCGCTCGCGCACCCGCCAGATGGCCGGGCTGCTCGGGGTCGACGCGATCGACGATGTCGATACCGTGCTGGCGCAACAAGGCGCCGACCCCGAATGAATTTCACGAGGAACAGACCGCCGATGACGATCGCCAAGGCCCCTAACACCAGCGTTCGCGTCGCGCTCGCGCTCGCACTCACGCTCGGGTTGTCCGCCTGCGGCGGCGGGCTGTTCGGCGGCGACGGCAAGAAGGTCACCCCCACCGTCGGCAACCGCGTGCCGGTGCTGTCGCGCGTCGAAGGGGCCAAGATCGACCCCGCGCTCGCGGGCGTATCGGTGATTGTGCCCCCGGCAAGCGTCAACGCCGACTGGACCCAGGCCGGGGGCAACGCGGACAAGTCTTACGGCCACCTCGCGCTGGGCGACAACCTGGCGCCGGCGTGGAGCGTCAAGATCGCCGGTTCTTCCGGCCGGCGCCGCCTGGCCGCCTCCCCGGTGGTGGGCGGCGGGATGCTGTTCGTCGAGGACAGCAACGGTGTGGTCAACGCGTTCGACGCCAATACCGGCGCGCGCATGTGGACCCAGGCGGCCGAAGTCGCGGGCAACTTGCGCGCGGCCAACTTCGGGGGCGGGGTCAGTTACGACCAGGGCCGCGTCTATGTCACCAACGGCGTGGGCGAAGTGCTCGCGCTCGACGCCGCCAACGGCAACCAGGTGTGGAAAGTCAAGCCCGGCGGGCCGCTGCGCGGGTCGCCCACGGTCGCTTTCGGCTCGGTCTACGTGATGAGCCAGGACAACCAGATCTTCGCGCTGTCGGCGACCGACGGGAAGCAGCAGTGGAACGAATCGGGCTCGGTCGCGCAGACCGGGGTGTTCGGCGTGGCCGCACCGGCGGCCGCGCAGGGCACGGTCATCGCGGGCTATTCGAGCGGCGAGCTGATCGCCTACCGCTACGAGAACGGCCGCACGCTATGGGCAGACGCGCTCGCGCGGACTTCGATTTCAACCGAAGTCGGGGCGCTGTTCGACATCGACGCCGATCCGATCATCGATGCGGGCCGGGTCTATGCGCTCGGTCAGGGCGGCCGCATGGCGGCCTACGAGCTGGTCACCGGCCAGCGCATCTGGGAATTGAACCTCGCGGGCATCTCGACCCCGGCGATCGCGGGCGAGTGGATCTTCACCCTGACCGACGACGCGCGCCTGCTCGCCATCGCGCGCGGCAACGGACGGATCCGCTGGATTACCGACCTTGGCCGCTATCGCAACGTCGAAAAGAAGAAGGACCCGATCTTCTGGACCGGCCCGGCGCTCGCCGGCAACCAGCTGTGGGTCGTCAACACCGAAGGGCAGATCTACCGGGTCAGCCTGAACGAAGGTTCGGCCACGCTGTTCCAGTCGAACAAGGCGCCGATCAGCCTGCCGCCGATCGTCGCCAACAACACGCTCTACGTGCTCGACGACGGCGGCACTATCCGCGCCTATCGCTAGGCGGTTCGCGGGGGCTGTCTTCCCCTGCTGTTAACCCTTTTGGCATAAGTCCGGACACCGATGAGCGCGCCCGTTCGCCCCGCCGCCGAACCGTGTCCGCCGAGCGATGTCTCGGCGTGGGTCGGGCTGGCCGGCCTCGCCGGGCTGTTCGCCTGGTTCCTCGCTTGCCGCCACTGGCCACTTGTGGCCGACACCCTGGGTATTGCCGGACCTCGCGTGCGGCTCGACGGGCCTTACGCCGCGCTCGCCGCGATGGCCGCTTCGGTGCTGCCGATGGTCGCGGTAACGCTGGGTCTGGACAAGGCGCATCGGCGGCCCTCGACCGGCATCGACTGGTCGCGCCCACGCCCGGTGCGCGACACATTGCGCGTGTCGCTGGTCAAGATCGCCGCGCTGTGGGCGACCTGGATCGTCATCGCCGGGGCCTATTGCCTCGGCCGCTGGTACTGGGCCGGGCCGTACCTGTTCGCGATGGACGTGCTGGTGGCCGCCGCGGTGCCGATGGTCGTGCTGTCGGTGCCTTACGTGCTGTGGCTCGACCGGGTCATGGTCAATCCGCGCGACCACGCCTGGCACTTCGGAGCGATGCTGCTGGGACGCGAGGCCTACGACATGGCCGAGGTCAAGAAGCACTGGCGCGCGTGGATCATCAAGGGCTTCTTCGGCGCGTTCATGATTTCGATCCTGCCGCCCGGCTGGCACGCGGCGGTCAATGCCGATTATGCGGCGATGCTGGCCGATCCGGCGAGCCTGGGGATGGCGCTGATCACGCTGCTGTTCGTGATCGACGTGCAGATCGGCACGGTCGGCTACCTCGTCACCTTTCGCCCACTCGACGCGCATATCCGTAGCGGCAACCCGCTGCTCGGCGGGTGGATCGCGGCGCTGATGTGTTATCCGCCGTTCGTCTACACTTTCATGGGTTCGGGGCTGCTCGGTTACGAATTCGGCACGCCCGGCCGTGGCGACGGCAACTGGACCTTCTGGCTTGGCGGGCAGCCGCTGCTGATCTGGCTGTGGACCGGCGCGCTCGTCGTGCTGACCGCAATCTACGCCTGGGCGACGTTCGCCTTCGGCCTGCGGTTCTCCAACCTAAGCTATCGCGGGGTGCTGACGAACGGGCCGTACCGCCTGACCCGCCATCCGGCCTACCTGAGCAAGAACCTGTTCTGGTGGCTTTCCACCCTGCCGTTCCTGGTAACCAACGGATCGGCGGTCGATGCGATCCGCAACACCGTGTGCCTCGCCGCGATCGGCGGGATCTATTATTGGCGCGCGCGGACCGAAGAGGAACACCTCTGGGCCGAAGACCCCAAGTATCGCGCCTATCACGCGTGGATGAGCGAACACGGCCCGATCACCGCGCCGCTAGTGCGCCTGAAGCGGCGGCTGCGCTGGCGGCTGCGCGATCCGGGACTTGTCGAAAGCCCGGCGGAATAGCCTAGAAGCTCTGTTCGTAGACCCGGCTGAGATCGCCCGCCCATTCGCCGTGGTACAGCTCGAGCAGCCGCTGGGCGGGGACCTTGCCGCTGGCGACGATCTCGTCGAGCGGTTCGAGGAAGCCGGTTTCGTTGTCGCCGCCGCTGTTGAGCCTGGCGCGCGACGCCAGGCCGGCGCGGGCGATCCTGAGCACTTCGGGCGCGATGTCGCGCAAGGTGCGCCCGCCCGAAACCGGCGCGTCGAGCCCCAGCCTCGGCACTGCGTTCCGCAAGCCCTCGCGCTCCTCCATCGTCCAGTCCTTGACCAGATCCCACGCGGCGTCGAGCGCGGTCTGGTCGTAGAGGAGCCCGACCCACAGCGCCGGCAGCGCGCAGATGCGGTTCCATGGGCCCCCGTCGGCGCCGCGCATCTCGAGGAACGACTTCAGCCGCACTTCGGGAAACGCGGTCGAGAGATGATCAATCCAATCGCTTTCGCGCGGCTTCTCGCCGGGGAGCACCGCCAGCTTGCCAGAGAGGAAATCCCGGAAGCTGAGGCCTGCGGCATCGATGTAGCGCCCTTCGCGGAACACGAAGTACATCGGCACGTCGAGCATGTAGTCGACGTAGCGTTCGTAGCCGAACCCGTCCTCGAACACGAATGGCAGCATCCCGGTGCGGTGCGGGTCGGTGTCCGACCAGATGTGGCTGCGGTAGCTGAGGAAGCCGTTGGGCTTGCCTTCGGTGAACGGCGAGTTGGCGAACAGCGCGGTCGCCAGCGGCTGCAGCGCCAGCGACACGCGAAACTTCTGCGCCATGTCCGCCTCGCTCGAATAATCGAGGTTGGTTTGGATGGTGCAGGTCCGCAGCATCATGTCGAGACCGAGGCTGCCCACGCGCGGCATGTGCCGCAGCATGATCTCGTACCGCCCCTTGGGCATGATCGGCAGTTCGTCTCGGGTCTTGTCGGGCCACATGCCCAGGCCCAGGAAGCCCACGCCGCACTTCTCGCCGATCGCCTTTACCTGGTTGAGGTGCCGCCCGGTCTCGGCGCAGGTCTCGTGCAGCGTCTCGACCGCCGCGCCCGACAGCTCGAGCTGGCCCGCGGGCTCGAGGCTGACGGTGCCATCAGCGCCGCGCATGGCGATGACCTTGCCGTTTTCCTCGACCGGCTCCCAATCGAAACGGGTCAGCGCCATGAGGAGATCGCGAATTCCGCAGGCCTCCTCGTACGTCGGGGCGCGGTGGTCCTCACCTTTGTACACGAGCTTCTCGTGCTCGGTGCCGATGCGCCAGGCGGCCTTGGGCTTTTCGCCCGCGGCCATGGGCGCCGCGAGCTGGTCGCGGCTTTCGATGATTGGATCTGTCGCCTCGGAGGCCTGCCGCGTGCTCATGCCGGTTGCACTAGAAAACCGAAAAGCCCCGCGCCAGCGATTTAATCTTTCCAGTCGCCGACCAGTCCCATCCACAAGGAAACCGCCGCGATGGCGGCGGTTTCGGCGCGGAGGATTCGCGGGCCGAGCGAGATCGGCACTGCCTGGGGCAAATCCCGTATCGCGGCGTTTTCGCTGTCTTCGAACCCGCCCTCGGGGCCGATCAGCACCGCCGCGGGTCCGCGATGCTCGGCCATCGCCGCGGGCGCGGGGTTGCCGCCGCGCTCGTCGCAAAAGAACAGCGTGCGGTCCGTCGGCCAGTCGGCCAGTAGCTTATCGAGGCGCACAATGGGTTCAAGCTGAGGCAGCGCGGTCCGCTCGCACTGCTCGGCGGCCTCGATCATCCGCTTCTTGAGGCGGGTAGCGTTGATCTGGCGCACCTGGCTGCGGCGCAGCTCGACCGGCACGAACCGCCGCACGCCCAACTCGCTGGCCTTCTCCGCCACCAGCGCGAAATTGTCGCGCTGGATGGGGGAGGCGCACAGCCACAGGTCGGGGGTCTCCTCGCGCGGGGCCAGCAGGCTCTCGACCCGCGCCGACGAGCGGCCCGAGGCGATCTCGCCGAGCCGCGCGAGGTATTCGCCGGTCCTGTCGTCGAACAGCCGCACCGCGTCGCCCGCCCTCAGCCGCAGAACGACATGGAAATAGCGCGCCTCGGGATAGTCGAGCGGCAGCTCGTCACCGACCGCCAGCGTGCGGTCGACGAACAGGCGCGGGGCGGACTTGGGCGGCCAGGCGGGGGTGGCGGGCATCGCTTTGCAGGTGCCACGGCGACCGGTAAGGAACAAGGCATGAGCGATGCCATCGTCCCCGACCGCGAACACGTTCCCGATAGCGAATATGAGAGCCTCGTCGCGCGGCTGCCGGGGCTTCCGCGCGATCTGGCGATGCTCGCGCGGTTCGACCGGCCGATCGGCTGGTGGCTGCTGTTCTGGCCGTGCGTCTGGGGTGTGTGGCTGGCGGGAGCGGGGTGGCAGTTGCCGCTGCTTGGCTGGCTGCTGCTCGGCGCGATCGCGATGCGCGGGGCGGGGTGCGTGTACAACGACGTGGTCGACGCCGATCTCGACCGGCAGGTGGCGCGCACAGCGAGCCGGCCCGTGGCGAGCGGACGGGTGACGGCGAGGCTGGCATGGGCCTGGCTCGGCGCGCTTTGTCTCGTCGGTCTGGCGGTGCTGCTCCAGCTCCGCTGGCAGGCGCAAGTCGTCGCGCTCGCGAGCCTGGCGCTGGTGGCGGCCTATCCGTTCATGAAGCGGATCACCTGGTGGCCGCAGGCGTGGTTGGGGCTGGTGTTCACCTGGGGCGCGCTGGTCGGCTGGACCGCGCTGCGCGTCGATCGGCCGGAGGTCATCGCGGCGCTCTATGCCGGGGCGGTGTGCTGGTGCATCGGCTATGATACGATCTACGCGCTGCAGGACCGCGAGGACGACACGCTGGTCGGCATCCGCTCGAGCGCGCTGCGGCTGGGCAACAGGGTGCAGGCGGGCGTGCTGGCGTTCTATTGCCTGGCGCTGGCCTTCTGGAGCCTCGCTTTCTGGTTGCTGCGCGGCGACTGGCTGGCGCTGCTCGCGCTGGCCCCGGCGGCGGCGCATCTGCTGTGGCAGGGCCTGACGCTCGACTCGGGCGATCCCGCCAATCCGCTGGCGCGGTTCCGCTCGAATCGCACGGCGGGAGCCTTGGTCGCGGCAGCGTGCCTGGTGGTGGGCAATGCGTAGGTTCCGGGCCTGATGTGCAACCTTTACCGCATGACCAAGACCGTCGCCGAGGTCGCCAAATGGTTCGCGGCGATCAACGATGCGGCGGGGGCGAACTTCGGCCAGGAGGTCTATCCCGGCTACCCCGGCCTGGTCCTCGCCGAGGGACGCGTGCGGCAGATGGCGTGGGGTTTTCCGGTGGTGCTCAAGGGCAAGCAGGGCCAACCCCTCAAGCCCAAGCCGGTGACTAACGCGCGCGACGACAAGCTGACGACCGCGTTCTGGCGCCACAGCTTCGCGCACCGTCGCTGCCTCATCCCGGTCACCCAGTGGGCCGAACCTCAGGGCGAGAGCGGCCGGATGACGCGGACCTGGTACCAGCTCGCCGGGCACGAGCTGTTCGCGGTTGCGGGACTGTGGCGGCCGACGGCGGAATGGGGCCGCGCCTATTCCATGGTGATGGCCGACGCGTGCGCGCAGATGATCGCGGTGCACGACCGCATGCCGGTGATCCTGCCGCGGGAGCAGTGGGATGCCTGGCTGCACGGTGACCAGGACGAGGCGCTAGCGCTGGCGCGGACCTGCGACCTGGAACTGGCCGTGGAGCGAACCGGCGAGCGCTGGGCCGGCGGGCCGCTGCCCGCCGAGAAGACGCTCCTCTGAGGGCCGGGGCTGGCGGGCGAACATTGGTTCGCGCAGAATAATCTCATTCATAGCTGACGATCTCCCATTCGATGTGATCCCAGTCGAAGAAGTAGAAGCTGCGTGGACCGGGTTCGTATTGTCCGTGGCTGAACGGTTCGAGCCCCGCGGCTATCACCACCGCCTCGGCGGCATCGAGGTCGTCCACCGCCAGGCCGATGTGATTCATCGGCGCGCCCTTGCCGAAGCCGCCGCGGATCGCGGGGTTGGTGTAGAGCGAGACATAAGCCTGGTCGGACCCGCAGTGGATCGTCCGCCCGCCATTCATCGAGGGGCCCTCCCAGCGCCGGCGCCACCCGGCCAGCGAGGCTAAAAGATCGGCGGTGCGGTCAGGGTCGCTGACCGAGATATTGACGTGTTCGAGCTGTCCAGTCGGCATTGTTCGCTATCCATTCGGCGCGGATCGAATCGCCCGCTTGCCTCTAATGCAACCTCAAGCTAACTTGAGGTCAAGGAATTTGTTCGATGACCCTGCGTGCAAGCGATCTGCTGACCATCGGCGAGCTCGCCCGCCGCACCGGGCTCAGCGTTTCGGCGATACGGTACTACGAGGCGCGGGGGCTGGTCGGCGCGCTGCGCACCGGCGGCAATCAGCGGCGCTTCCTGCGCAGCGATATCCGCCGGCTGAGCTTCGTGCTGATCGCGCAGAACCTTGGCCTGTCGCTCGGCGAGATCGAGGGCGAACTGGCGCGGCTGCCACAGGGCCGCAACCCCGACGCGCGCGACTGGGAGCGGATCAGCACCGGCGTGCGCGCGGCGATCGACGCGAAGATCCGCGTGCTCGAAAAGACCCGCGAGGACCTGACCGGCTGCATCGGCTGCGGCTGCCTGAGCCTGAAGAAATGCCGCCTCTACAACCCGCAGGACAGTGCGGCGGCGGGCGGGGCGGGGCCCAGAGTGCTGCGCTAATCGTCCCGCGTCAGGCTTCCGGCCCCAGCGTGGGATCGAGATCGCGCGGGCGGGCGAAATGCACCAGCTTGCCGCAGTCCCGGGCGAGATCCGCCCAGTCGCCGATCGCCAGTTCGAGCACCGCGAAGGTCGCGGTCGGAAACTTGACCGATGCCTCGTCGAACAGCTCGTTCTCGTTGTCGGGCGGCACCAGCGCGAACAGCAGGTCCTGCAGTCCGGGGTTGTGTCCCGCCAGCAGGACCGCCTGGGCTTCATCCGCCCCCCGCAGCACCTCGAGCAGGGTATCGGCGTCGGCGAGATAAACCCGCTTGTCGTAGCGCGCCTCGAGATCGGGCAACGCCTCGGCCAGGGTCTGCTTGACCCGCGCGGCGGGGCTCGCGATCAGCGCGTCCCAACCCGCCCCGTGTCCGGCGATGTGCCCGCCGATCAGCCGCGCGCCGCGGCGCCCGCGCTCGTTAAGTCCACGGTCGAAATCGCGCATGCCGATATCGTCCCAGTCGGACTTGGCATGGCGCAGCAGGCCGAGCAGCTTGGTCAGGTCAGGTCATCCTCGTGCGTCGCGGCGACGGCTGTTTGAGCGTCGGTGGTCCCGCAAACACCGGTTGAGAGCCGTTGTAAAGCCTCGTCCAGCGTGCAGCGGATCACCGGTGTGCCGGGCGGAAACGCGCCGAGCAGACGGCTCGGGAAGGCCGGGGAGAGGACCACGAAGTGGCCGCGATCGTCGGCCGAGCGGATCAGCCGCCCGAACGCCTGGGCGAGCCGCGCGCGGATCAGCCGGTCGTCGTAAGCCGCGCCCCCGCCAGCCCCCCGCCGCGCGCGGTGGAGGATCGTCGGGCGCGGCCACGGAACCTGCTCCATCACCACGCAGCGCAAGCTATGCCCGGGCACGTCGACCCCGTCGCGCAGCGCGTCGGTGCCGAGCAGGCTGGCGGCGGGATCGTCGCGGAAGATATCGACCAACGTCCCGGTGTCGATTGGATCGACGTGCTGCGAATAGAGCGGCAGGCCCGACCGGGCCAGGCGGTCGGCGATCCGCCCGTGGACCGCGCGCAGCCGGCGGATCGCGGTGAACAGGCCGAGCACCCCGCCGCCGCACGCCTCGACGATCCTGCCATACGCGCCCGCCAGCGCCGGGATGTCGCCGCGCGCGACGTCGGTGACGATCAGCACTTCGGCGCTGGCGGCGTAGTCGAACGGGCTGTCCGCCTCGCTCAGCTTGGGCACGATCTCGAGATGCGCGGCGCCGCTGCGCGCGACCGCGGCGTCCCATTCGGGTCCGTCCTTGAGCGTCGCGCTGGTCACCATCACGCCGTGCGCGGGCTCGAGCACGACATGCGCGAAGGGCTTCATCGGGTCGAGCCAGTGGCGGTGCAGGCCGACGTCGAATTCGCGTGTGTCGCTGCGCTCGACCGCGAGCCAGTCGACGAACTCGGGATGTCCCGGGCCGCCCAGCCGGTCGAGCAGCGCCTCCCATGCCGCGAGCAGGTCGCAGCGCCATTGCAGCGAGTGGCGCGCCCCCTCGATCCGTGCCCGCCCCTGGGCGTCGAGCCAGTCGGGCGGATCGGCCACGATCGCTTCGAGTCGTCCGCTCAGCCGCAGCAGGGGCGAACGGATCGCGGCGAGCGCGCCCGCCGCCTGGCCCGCCAGCTCGACGATCGGCCCGTCAAGCCCCGCGGCCTCGGTCTCGATGCCGTAGCCGGCTTCCTGCCCGCCGCTTTCATCGCGCGCATATGTCACCGCGCGCACCGCGCCGAGGAGCGCCTCGACGGGTCCGTGCGGCACCCCCTCGACCAGTCGCTGCAGCCAGCCCTCCGACGGCAAGGCCTGCGCCGCGGCGAGCGCCGCCTCGACCGCCTTGCCGCCCGCCTCGTCATAACTGGCGACATCCGCCAGCCGCGCGGCGAGGCCCCGCCGGCGGCCGCGCGACTGTTTTTCGGGTCCGACGATCCAGCGCCGCAGCTCGATCGTCTCGGCCCCGGTCAGCGCCGCGGCGAAGGTCGAATCGGCGGCCTCGAAAACGTGATGCCCTTCGTCGAACACGATCCGAGTCGGGCGTTGCGCGTGATCTCGCCCGCGCGCGGCGTTGACCATCACCAGCGCATGGTTGGCGATCACCAGGTCGGCTTGCGCGCTTGCTCGGGCGGCGTGCTCGATGAAGCATTTGCGGTAGTGCGGGCACCCGGCATAGACGCATTCGCCGCGCTGGTCGGTCAGCGCCGCCACCCCCCGTTTGCGAAACAATGTGCCGAGCCAGCCGGGCAGATCGCCGCCAACCATGTCGCCGTCCTGGCTGTACGCCGCCCAGCGGGCGACCAGTTGCGCGAGGATCGCCGAACGTCCGCCGAAGCCGCCCTGCAACGCATCTTCCAAGTTGAGCAGGCACAAGTAGTTTTCGCGGCCTTTTCTCACCACCACCGGGCGCGATCCGTCGGCGCGCGCCGGCGGCCAGGCGCGCCCGCTTTCACGCCGCAACTGGCGCTGAAGGTTTTTGGTGAAAGTCGAAACCCACACCGTGCCGCCCGACCGCTCGGTCCACAGGTGCGCCGGTGCGAGATAGCCCAATGTCTTGCCGATCCCCGTGCCGGCTTGCGCCAGCAGCAGGTGTGGTACGCCGCGTTTGGCGCGGGGGGCGAACACGCTGCCGGCCTCGCGGGCGTAACGGCGCTGGCCATCGCGCCGCTCGGCGCCTTCGCCGGTCAGCCGGGCGAGCCGCGCCTCGATTTCCTCCTCCTCGATCAGGACATGTCCGGGCTGCGGCCGTTCGGGCGTTTCCTCCCATTCGGGCAGGCGGGCGAACAGCCAGCGCTCGGCGCGCTCGGGCTTGGCGATGTGAGGCGTGAGCACCTGCGCCCACGGCCAGCGCAGGCGGACCAGCGGCTGGAGGGCGGACCACGCGCCCTCGCGCTCGGGCCAGTCTTCACCCGCGCAGGTGGCCAGCAGCCGGCCTGCCGCGGTTTGCAGGAAAGCGGGAACCGTGTCGTCGCCGGCGGGCTCGTCGATCCCCAGCGCGTGCGCCAGCCCCTTGGGGGTCGGCACCGCGAAGCGCGCGGGGTGGACGAAGGCGAACAGTTCGAGCAGGTCGAGCCCCGAGAGGTCGGGATAGCCGAGCCGGTGCGCAACCAGCGGCGCGTTGAGCAGCAGCAGCGGGGTGTCCGCCGCGGCCATCACCGCCTCGCCCTTGCCGCAGCCACGCGTCATGCCGCTGCCGTCGCGCAGCCAGGTGCCCGCGTGGCTGGCGTGCAGGGCGGGGTGGGCGAGGGAGCCGGTCACACAGCGGGAATGTGAGCGGCGGAACGAAAAGTAAACATCACTTTCCTACAGACACCGCCCGCGAATAAGCGGGGCGGATGCATCGTCGAGCCGCCGCCCTGTCCGCGCTACTTTCGTCCTTTGAGAACGCGGTTCTTCTTCTCCAGGACAGTGTGCCAAGTGTGCCAAGTCCTACACCGTTCCGGCCTTTCGCTTGCGTCCAGGACGGTTTCGCTGAATGGAACCGGCGATGTCCGACGATGCCCTGATGGAAGCCGCCCGTACCTCCAAGGCCTGGCCGTTCGAAGAAGCGCGCAAATTGCTCAAGCGCTATCCCGACGGCCGCCGGCCAGACGGCGCGCCGGTGGTGTTCGAGACCGGCTATGGCCCCAGCGGGCTGCCGCACATCGGCACGTTTCAGGAAGTGCTGCGCACCACGCTGGTGCGGCGCGCGTTCGAGACGCTGACGGGCGGGGCGCCGACCCGTCTCATCGCCTTCAGCGACGACATGGACGGGCTGCGCAAGGTGCCCGACAACGTGCCGAACAAGGACATGCTGACGCGGCATCTGGGATTGCCGCTCAGCCGGATTCCCGATCCGTTCGGTTCGAACGACAGCTTCGGCGGGCGCAACAACGCGATGCTGCGGGCGTTTCTCGACCGGTTCGAATTCGACTACGAGTTCGTCGCCGCTAGCGAGCGCTACAACTCGGGCACGTTCGACGATGCGTTGCGCCGCGTGCTTCACCACTTCGACGCGATCATGGACATCATGCTGCCGACCCTGCGCGAGGAGCGCCGGCGCACCTACTCGCCCGTTTTGCCGGTCAGTGCAGTGAGCGGGACGGTGCTTCAGGTTCCCGTCGTAGTGGTCGATGCCGAAGCGGGGATCGTGCGTTTCGAGGAGCGCGGGCGGACCGTCGAGCAGTCGATTCTGGGCGGGCGATCGAAGCTCCAGTGGAAGGTCGACTGGGCGATGCGCTGGGTGGCGCTGGGGGTCGACTACGAAATGTACGGCAAGGACTTGACCGACAGCGGCGTTCAGTCGGGCCGGATCGCCCAGGTCCTCGGTGGGCGCAAGCCCGAAGGCATGGTCTACGAGCTGTTCCTCGACGAAAACGGGGAGAAGATTTCCAAGTCGAAGGGGAACGGGCTCACCGTCGAGGAATGGCTGAGCTACGGCAGCGAGGAAAGCCTGGGGTTTTACCTTTATCGCGAACCAAAGCGCGCCAAGAGCCTGCATCCCGGCGTGATTCCACGCGCGGTGGACGATTACTGGCAGTTCCGCGCCCAGTTGGCCGACCAGCCGCTCGACAAGCAGCTCGGCAATCCGGTGTGGCATCTGTTGGGGGCAAACCGAGTCCCCGCGCAGGGCCCCCAGCAAAGTAATACTTTGCTGGGACCCAAGGCGGGGACCTCAGCGCCTGCCGCCGAACGGTCCGCCCAGCGCGCCGAGGTCCCCGCCTCCGCGTGGACTCACACTTTGCCTGTCACCTACGCCCTGCTGCTCAACCTGATCGGCGTGCTCGGCGCGGGCGCGACGCGCGCGCAAGTATGGTCGTACCTCGCCAACTACGTGGCCGATGCCGATCCGGCCAAGCACCCCGAGCTCGACACGCTCGTTGGCACCGCGCTGGCCTATAACCGCGAATTCGTCGCGCCGGGGTTGGTCCGGCAAGCTCCCACGGCGAACGAGGCCGCAGCTCTGCACGCGCTCGATGCCGAACTGGCGCAACTGGAACCCGATGCCCTCGCCGAAGATCTGCAGACGATGGTTTACGAGATCGGCAAGCGCGAGGAATTCGGTTTCGCTTCGCTGCGCGACTGGTTCCAGGCGCTCTATCGCACGCTGCTCGGCAGCGACCAGGGGCCGCGCTTGGGCAGCTTCATCGCGCTTTACGGGATCGCCAACACCCGCCGCCTGATCGCAGAGGCGCTGGCTGAGCCCGACGCCCAATGAAGCGCAAATTCGACATCAGTCCCGAAGCGCTTGCCGAGGAACTGCTCGGCCGGCCGTTCGAGGAACTCGACGCGGACGAGCAGCGCGCGCTCTGCCGCGTCGCCTCGACCGGGATCGAACTCGATCCGGACGAGCTCGAGGTCGCCGACATGAAGTTCGGCGACCGCGCGGCCGACCGCGTGGCGGCGATCGGCGGCAGCTGGGGCTTCATCATCACGTTCCTGGCGCTAATGGCGCTGTGGATGATCCTCAACGTGACCCATTTGTGGGGCGTGGAGTTCGATCCATTCCCTTTCATCCTGCTCAACCTGTCGCTCTCGACATTGGCCGCGCTGCAGGCGCCGGTCATTCTGATGAGCCAGAACCGCCAGGCCAAGAAGGACCGCATCTCCAACCGCCACGACTACGAGGTCAACTTGCGCACCACGGTCGAAATCCTGCGCCTGTCGCGCAAGCTCGACGGGATCGCGCACTTCGCCGTTCGCGAGGCCAAGAAAGCGGAAGAAGCGATCGACGAGGTGGTCGAGGAAGTGCGCCAGTCGAGCTAGCGAACGGCTACTTCCACTTGCGCGTTCGGTACCACTTGGTCACCACGTACTTGACCCCCGCTACCACCGCGGTGCCGGCGTGGAGCGTGTTTTCGTTCGGCGAACCGTCGGCCAGCGCGTTGTTCCACACCAAGAGCACGCCGGGCTTGGGCTCGATCTTCACTCCGACCTCGACGAAGTGCGTCTCGCCGCCCTGTTCGACCGTGTTGAGGAACGCCATCGCGGTCCAGCTGCGCTGTCCGCCGCGCTTGCGCTCCGCCTTCCAGTAATCCTGGTCGGTGTAGAACCAGTCGTTGTGCGCCTTGAATTGCTGGCCGGGGAAGTAGCGCTGGCCCTGGATCGCCTCGCCGCAAATGCCGTTGATGCCGAGCAGGTCGTCGATCCGCCGGCTGACCGCCATGACCAGCGGATCGTAGGAATCGAGGTCGCCCGAATACGAGGTGCGAAATCCGGTGGCATAATCCTGGTCGTAGAGCGAGCTCGGCCGTGCGACGGTGTCGATCATGCGCATCAGCCGCTGGCATTCGGCCGGCGTGAGGAAGTTGCCGACGGCGTAGATCTCCGCCTTGTCGGTCGGCACGGTGTACACCCGCGGGTCGCTTCCCAGCCGCTTGCGCACGGTCTCGCCGACGCGGCGCAGGGCGTCCTGATCGGGGATCGTGGCGGTCTTGGTCATGCGCCGCTTCCTAGCAATCCGGCCGCCGCTGGCAAGATGCCGGCTTGCGGCCCGCCCGCCAGCCGCTAGTCTGCCGCCACAACCAGCAGGGAGAGACTTCGATGACCGATACCGCAGGGCCGCGCTACTCGCGGGTGGCGATGGCGCTCCACTGGCTGATCGCGATCGGAGTTATCGCGCAGTGGCGTATCGCCGAGGCGGCCGAGCACGCCGCCACCGAGGAAGCGGGCAAGCAGATCATGGGCAACCATTTCTCGCTCGGGGTGACGGTGCTGATTCTCGTCCTGCTGCGCCTGGCGTGGCGGCTGGTCCGGCCCAATCCGCCGCTCGCCGCGCACCTCGCCACCTGGGAGCGCTGGCTCGCCAAGAGCTCCCACACGCTGTTCTACGCGCTGCTGATCGTGATGCCGCTGGCCGGCTGGCTCGCGATGTCGAAGTATGGCGCGCCGGTCAGCGTCTGGGGGCTGTTCGCGCTGCCGCCGCTGCCGGTCGCCAGTGATCCGGCGGGCGCCAAGGCGATCTTCGGGGTACACGCCGTGGCGGGGACCGCGCTGCTGATCATCACCGCGGTGCACATTCTCGGCACGCTCAAGCACACCCTGATCGACCGCGACGGCAACTTGTTCCGCATGCTGCCGTTCGGCACGCCGAAAGCCTGAGCGAAAAGAACCCCCGCCGGATCGCTCCGGCGGGGGCTCAGTTCTTCGCGGCAGGCCACTCAAATCCCGCTGCGAAATCCTACCAGAAGAAATCGTGGATCACATCGACCACTTGGCCGCTGTAGGTGTCGACCAGCAGCGCATCGTCGTAGTAGCGGACCCAGCGATAGGGGCCGTAGGCCGCGGGCAGGCGGTACTGCCACGGATCGTTGATCCAGTAGCGGCTGCCGAAGAACAGGCTGCCGAGCTGGAAGCCGATTGAAACCCGGTTGTAGCGGTAGTCGCTGTAGGGCGCGTAGTAGCGGCCCAGCCGGTAGATATCGCGGTTGCTCGAGCGATGGCCGTACCAGTTGTACCGGTTGTCGCCGCGCCAGCCGCGGTTCCACTGATGGTGGCCATCGCCCGGGCGGTACCCCCGGGAGGCATCGCGATATCCGTGGCGATACGAATCGCCCGTGTTCCCGCCGCCGTAGGCACCGTCGCCGGCGTGGTGACCATCGTGGTTCCCGTCCCGATAGGTCGTATTGCGCGCGGCGTCGCCATAGGTGCGGTTGCGCTCCCAGCTGCCGGTGTTCACGCCAGTGTCGGATCGACCCTCGATACCGCCGCGGCGCCGTCCGTCCCAGCCTTGCGAGCGGATTTGGGCGGCCGCCTGCGCCTGCGCTTGAGCATGAGCTGCCCGGGCCTGGCCCCAGTCGTTGTTGGTGTTATCGCGCCGATTCCAGTCGCGGCCCGAACGCTGCGTTGCGGTATCGCTCCGCCGATCGCCACGGTTCCAGTCCCCCCCGCTGTGCTGCTGCGCTGCGGTGTCCTGATATGACGGCTGCTGCTGCGGCGCGGCCTGCGGGGCGGGTTGCGCCGCGGCGGCGCGCGCGGCCTGGCGTTCCTGCCGCTGCTGCTGGCGCACTTCGGAACGCGCGTCCTGCTGCTCCCGCTGCTGCTGTTCGTTGCGCTGGCCGTTCCGTATCCGGCCGTCGCCGTAGTCGTCTTCTTGCGCGCTGGCGGGGACTGCTCCCAGCGCCATCGCGGTGCCCAGCGCGCCGGCGCTGACGGCCCGCAGGAGGCATTTGAAAGTCATGGGTACGCTCCGTCCAAGAGCCGCCCCACCACCTGCGGCCATGATTAACGACTCGCTAGCTAGTTCAGCTCGGCTGTCTCGAAACTGAACGATGGAGCGTATGCTACACTGCCTGGAGAAGAACAATCGCCGCTCGCCACGCGCAATTCCCACCCTGGCGAGGCGAAATGACGCGGCAAGGCGAGCGGAGAGCATCAAAGCAGGCTGGCAGCGCGCGCCCCCCTGTAGGAAAATGCTTTGTCTGGGGCTCAGGCGGCCGGCGCGATGAGTGCCCGATCTGGCGATGAGGGAGAGCGATCGAGGCTTCGCGCGCTTGGTCCCTGACCTTGAAAGTGGGCGGTGCTGATCGTCAAGGCGCTGGCGGCGAAGGCCCCCGCTCCAACGAGCTGGTTAGCGAGCAGAAAACTCTAACTCGGCGCGCAATGAGAGCGGTCGAGGACGGTCGCCGGGCTGTCGGCGCGCTTTTTCGTACGCTGCACAAGACCTCGCTCTTGGCTGTCCGGTTGCCACGCATTATGGCGCATCGCTCTTCCCCTCAAAGGCGACGTCCCGCGTGTCAAACATCCGACCGCTCGTCATACCCGAAGTGGCCGGGAGCGGCTGCGCATCCTGTTCGTCGCCAAGCACGCCCTGTGGGACGCCGGTCTGCATCCCGAGGACGCAACCATGCCCTCTATCATGTCGAAGTGCGCGAGATCCTGAAAGGGGCTGAGCTTCCGCCAGTTAAGCTGCGCCAACACGTATGACGTGCTGTTCGACAAGCCCGATGTCAATTTCGTCTTTCCACTGCTCAATCGCGGCGGCTTCTTCAACAGCGAGATGCTTATCCCTTGCTGTGCACCCGCCTCGGCCTGCCCTTCCTGTGCGCCTCGCCTATCCTGCGCGGCGTCGCAGACTACAAGCACCTCAGCAAGATGGCCGCTTTTAAACGCTCGATTCCGACTGCGCCATGGGCGATCTACCGCCGCGGCGGGCCGGTCGATGAGGCGCGCTGCCCCGAGGGCGAGCGGCTGGTGATCAAGCCCAATGTGAGCTCGGCGAGCTGGGGCGTCCAGGACGCGCGCGATTGGGCGGGGGTCGCCGCCGCGATCGGACAGATCCATTTGGAAGGCCACGACGCGATCGTCGAGCCATTCCTCAATGGCAGCGACGTCGAGGTGCCGGTGATCACCATCCACGGCGAGCCGGCGATCATGCCGATGATGCTGTTCGAGCAGGCCGATCCGACTCACCTTCGTGCCTATTACGAGAAGCGCGACCTGGTCGAGCGCGAGCAGAAATACCGGCTGGTCCCGTTCGACGGCGCCGAGCTGATGCCGCGGATCGCAGAATATACGCGCGCCATCGCCAAGGAGTTCACGCCGTTCGACTATGGCCGCTTCGAGTTCCGTGTCGATCTCGAGACCGGGACGGTCAATTTCCTCGAGGTCAACCTCCAGGCGAATCTGTGGTCGCAGAAGGTTTACGGCCGCGCGGCGGCTCTGGCCGGCCTGTCGCAGGCGCAGCTGATCGAGACAATATTGTGCGAGAGCCTGGGGCGGCATGGCCTACCCTGAAGGGCGCTTCACCGCCATTGTCCTCGCCGCACAGCGCGGCGGCCGCCTTGATCCGCTCGCCGATCGCGCGGGCGTCACCCACAAATGCCTCGTGCCGATCGTCGGCAAGCCGCTGCTCGAACATGTCCTGCGCGCGCTCGTCCAGGTACCGGGGCTCAGCGGGATCCATATCTCGATCGAAAGGGACGGGATCGAAATGGTGCGCGCGGTCGCCGGCGCGAAGGGCGAGTTCGGAATTCCGGTCGATTTCCTGACTGCCGCGCCCAGCCTGTCGGACAGCGTCTATGCCGCCGCGCACGACGTCGACGAGCCGATCGTCATCACCACCGCCGACAATGTGAACCTCTCGCCCGCGGTCGTCGCCGAGATGGTGGCGCGGATGGAGGCCGGCGCCGAGGGCGTCGTCGCGGTCGCGACGAAGGAGGCCGTGCTCGCCGCCCATCCCGAGGCGCAGCGCCGCTTCTACAAATTGAAGGGCGGCAGCTATTCAGGCTGCAACCTCTATGGGCTTAACGGCCCGCGTGCGCTGAAGATGGCGGAGACCTTCCGTAGCGGCGGCCAGTTCGTCAAGAATCTAAAACGGCTCACCGAAACCTTCGGCCTGTTCAATCTGCTCCTCGTCCGCTTCGGACTGATCTCGCTGGAGACGGCGATGAAGCGCATGTCGCGCCACTTTGGGGTCCGGGCCGAAGCCCTGGTCGTGAGCGACGGGAGCCAGGCGGTCGACGTCGATAATGCGCGGACCTACGACATTGCCCGTCAGCTGCTCGAGCAGCGCCGGACGGCGCAAAACAGCTGAGCCCGGCCCGGCTTGCGATTATCGCGTCGGTCGGAGGGAGGGACCGACATGGCCGAATTCGCTCCCGAGCAGGCACGCATTACTGGGTGGGCGCGAATGACTGCAATGGGTCGATTGCGGACACTCCAAAACGACGCTTCGCCGTCACCTGGTCAGCTTCTTGTACGCCAGCCTGGTCGGCCGATCCGCCGCATCGCCCATGCGCCGCCGCTTGTCCTCCTCGTAGCTCTCGAAGTTCCCCTCGAACCATTCGACGTGGCTGTCGCCTTCGAACGCCAGGATGTGGGTCGCCAGACGGTCCAGGAAGAAGCGGTCGTGGCTGATGACCACGGCGCAACCGGCGAAGTTCTCGATTGCTTCTTCCAGCGCGCCCAGGGTCTCGACGTCGAGGTCGTTGGTCGGCTCGTCGAGCAGCAGTACGTTGCCGCCGGCTTTGAGCATCTTGGCCATGTGCACGCGGTTGCGCTCGCCGCCCGATAGCTTGCCGACGTTCTTCTGCTGATCGGCGCCCTTGAAGTTGAACGCGCCGACATAGGCGCGCGTGCTCAGGTCGTGCCCGTTGACCTTCATGTAGTCGAGCCCGTCGGAAACTTCCTCCCACACGTTGTGCTTGGGATTCAGGTGATCACGGCTCTGGTCGACGAAGCCGAGGTGGACGGTCGAGCCCATCTCGACCGCGCCGCTGTCGGGCGTTTCCTTGCCGGTGAGAATCTTGAACAGCGTCGACTTGCCCGCGCCGTTGGGGCCGATCACGCCGACGATGCCGCCCGGGGGGAGGGTGAACGAAAGGTCCTCGAACAGCAGCTTGTCGCCATAGGCCTTGGCGATGTTCTTGACCTCGATGACCTTGCCGCCGAGCCGCTCGGGCACCTGGATGACGATCTGCGCCTTGCCCGGCTTGCGGCCCGACTGCGCTTCCTGGAGATCCTCGAACTTACGGATGCGCGCCTTGGACTTGGTCTGGCGCGCGGCAGGGGTCTGGCGGATCCATTCCAGCTCGCGGGTAAGCGCCTTCTGGCGGCCGCTGTCCTCGCGGCTTTCCTGTTCCAGCCGCTTGGCCTTCTTCTCCAGGTAGGTCGAATAGTTGCCTTCGTACGGATAGTAGCTTCCGCGATCGAGCTCGAGAATCCAGCCGACCACGTTGTCGAGGAAATAGCGGTCGTGGGTGATCATCAGCACCGCGCCGGCATATTCCTTGAGGTGGTTTTCCAGCCATTGGACGCTTTCGGCGTCGAGGTGGTTGGTCGGTTCGTCGAGCAGCAGGATGCCGGGCTTCTGGATCAGCAGGCGGGTCAGCGCGACGCGACGTTTCTCGCCGCCCGACAGGCTTTTAACGCCCATGTCGCCGGGCGGGCAGCGCAACGCCTCCATCGCGATCTCGAGCTGGTTGTCGAGCGTCCAGCCGTCGACCGCGTCGATCTTTGCCTGGAGTTCGCTCATTTCATCGCCGAGCTTGTCAAAGTCAGCATCGGGCTCGCCCATCTCGGCCGACACGGCGTTGAACCGTTCGACCAGCTGCGCCGTCTCACGCGCGCCGTCCTTGACGTTTTCCAGCACGGTCTTGGTCGGATCGAGTTCGGGCTCCTGTTCCAGATAGCCGACGGTGATGTTTTCGCCCGGCCAGGCCTCGCCGGTGTAGTCCTTGTCGATCCCGGCCATGATCCGGATCAGGGTGGACTTGCCCACGCCGTTGGGGCCGACGATGCCAATCTTGGCGCCCTGGTAGAACTGCAGGTCGATGTTGTGCAGCACCGGCTTGGGCGCGCCGGGGAAAGTCTTCGTCATGCCCTTCATGACATATGCGTACTGGGCGGCCATCGATCGGTCCTTGCAGGTATCGGGAATGCGTGGAATCCGGCGCGCAGATAAGGGCTGGCGCCGGGCGGGGCAAGCGCGTTGGCCGAGCGTGCGGCGGCGGGGGTGTATTTCCGTGGGAATGCGCCTAGGGGCTCGCGATGCCCTATTCCAGCCTCCCACCGGTCTTGGCCGAAGCGCTGCGTGCGCGCGACTATCTCGAACCCACCCCGGTGCAGGCCGCGGTCATGGCGCCCGATGCCGCGGCGCGCGATCTGGTGGTTTCCGCGCAGACCGGGTCGGGCAAGACCGTCGCCTTCGGGCTCGCCATGGCGACCGAACTGCTCAAGGCGGACGGCACCGCCGAAATGGGCGGCCAGCCGCTGGCGCTGGTGATCGCCCCGACCCGCGAGCTGGCGCTGCAGGTCAGCCGCGAGCTCGTCTGGCTCTACGGCAAGGCGGGAGTGCGGGTGGCGACCTGCGTCGGTGGGATGGACCCGTCGAAGGAGCGCCGGGCGCTGCGCGACTTGCCGCAGGTCGTGGTTGGCACGCCGGGGCGCCTGCGCGACCACCTCGAGCGCGGCGCGCTGGACCTTGGGGCCTTGCGCACGATCGTGCTCGATGAAGCCGACGAGATGCTCGACATGGGCTTCCGCGAGGATCTGGAGGAGATCCTCGACGCGACCCCAGACACTCGCCGCACGCTGCTGTTTTCAGCCACCATGCCGCCGGCGATCGCGCAGCTCGCCAAGAGCTACCAGCGCAATTCGCTGCGCATCTCGACCGTCGGCGACGACCGCGGCCATGGCGACATATCCTACCAGGCGATCACCGTCGGCCCGTCCGAGATCGAGCATGCGGTGGTCAACTTGTTGCGCTTCCACGAGGCGGAGACGGCGATGCTGTTCTGCGCCACGCGCGAGAACGTGCGGCGGCTGCACGCGATCCTGCAAGAGCGCGGCTTCGCTGTCGTGTCGTTGTCGGGCGAGCATTCGCAGCAGGAACGCAACCAGGCGCTGCAGGCGCTGCGCGACCGGCGGGTGCGGGTCTGCGTGGCGACCGACGTGGCCGCGCGCGGGATCGACCTGCCGACGCTGAGCCTGGTGGTGCATGTGGAGATTCCGCGCGACGCCGAAACCCTCCAGCACCGCTCGGGCCGCACCGGGCGCGCGGGCAAGAAAGGCACCGCGGTGCTGATCGTACCCTATCCGCGCCGCCGGCGGGTCGAAGCGATGCTGCGCAGCGCGCGGATCGAGGCCGAGTGGATCGCGCCCCCGACCGCCGAGGCGATTCGCCGCAACGATCGCCAGCGCCTGCTAGACACGCTGCTCGCTCCGGCCGAATTCGACGACGAGGACCGCGCGCTGGCGGCCGAGCTTCTGGCGCAGCGCAGCGCCGAGGATATCGCCGCCGCGCTGGTCCGCGCGCACCGCGCGGCGATGCCGCAGGTCGAGGAACTGGCCGAAAACACGCCCGAGGCGCGCCAGGTTGACAAGCAAGATCGCCATCGCGCCGGGTTCCAGGACGTGGTCTGGTTCCGCATGGACATCGGCCGCCGGCAAAACGCCGATCCGCGCTGGATCCTGCCGCTGCTGTGCCGCCGCGGCCACATCACCCGCAACGAAATTGGTGCGATCCGCATCGGCGCCAACGAAACCCACTTCCAGGTTCCCCGCGCGATTTCGGCCAAGTTCACCGCCGCGCTGGCGCGGACCGCCGGGACCGAGGACGGCGGCGATGTGACTATCGAGCCGGCGCCGGACACGCCCCGCGATGCCGCGCGCGAACGGCGCAAGGGCAACGACACCAAGCCTCGCGCGGTCCATGCCGACGCCGGCGGCGCGAAGAAGCCCTGGCACAAGAAGCCGCATCGCAAGGGGCCGCGGCCGAGCTAGGCGCCCGGCTCGACCATCAAGTAGACTAGGGGCCGGTTGGTCGGGGAGACAGGATTTGAACCTGCGACATCCTGCTCCCAAAGCAGGCGCGCTACCGGGCTGCGCTACTCCCCGACCCGAGCCGAACTCGGCTCGATAATTTGGCCGATTTACCGGCTGGTGGGCCCGGCAGGATTCGAACCTGCGACCAAGCCGTTATGAGCGGCCAGCTCTGACCGCTGAGCTACAGGCCCCACGAACCGGACCGGCGGTGGCCGGTGCGCGGGGCGGTAGACGCGCCCGCGCCGGGTGGCAACCCGGTCAGCGCTCGGCCGCCGCCATGATCCCCGCCACGCTGGTCGGCGTAACCCCGCGTGTGTCCAAGTAGGCATAGACCCGGCGGAACCAGCCGTAGAGCCGGTCGAGGTCGGTTTCGCTGCGGACATAGGGCGTGTGGCCCGGCGCCAGCGAGGGGCTGTGGAAGCTCAGCACCAGCAGCGGCAGGCGATCGTCGAGCGCCATGTCGATCCCGCGCACCGCCTCCTCGGCCGTCACCCCCTCGGGACTCAGCGCGATTCGTTCGAGCAGGCCGAGGCGCGAAAACAGCCCGCGCATCTTCGGTATCCGGCCCAGCCAGGGGTGGACCAGGCGGCCCTGCCGCCGCAGCATGCCCCAGTAGACGGTGGTCAGCGGCAGTTCGAGCAGGCGCTGTTCGGTATCGACCCAATACGGCGCCAGCGGGTGGCCGCTGTAGTCCGGCCCATGACCGCCGCGATAGTCGAAACCGCTCCGCACCGAACTGTCGATCGGCACTCCGGCGCTTTTGAGCAGCGCCGCGCTGTCGGGGCCGAGGCCGTAACGCCCGGCGCGGTAGATCATCGGCGCGGTACCGAACGACTCGGTAATCCTGTCGCGCAGGCGGATGAACTTGGCCCGCTCGAGCGCGGGCGGCAGGTTTCCCGCATAGCTGTTGCGCTCGTTCACCTCCTCCTCGAACGGAGGATTGACCCACGGGTGGAGCTGGATGCCGACCTCGGCCCGCCCGGCGCGAACCGCCGCGCCGATCACGTCAACCGCGTGCGGGCTGGTGGCGATCGGCCAGTCGACCAGATAGACCGGGGTGACCCCCAGGCCTTCGCAGAATTCCTGGAAGCGCGCGATGCGGGTGACATGGGTCAGGCCGTGTTCGGTGCGGGTAAACGGGCCCGACCAGTCGAATTCCTCCTCGGTATCGACGGTCAGCAGCGATCGGGTGCCGAAGTCCGGTGCAAACCGCGCGGTGCGGCCCGGCGGCGGAGGTTCGGTGATCGGACGATCCATGCGCTCCCCCGTTTTTGGTCCCGGTTCGATGCCCGGCGGCGTACCTCAGCCGAGCGCCGCTCCGGCCTCGCCGTGGCTAGGGGTGGCCCCGGCGGCGGTCAAGCGCGGCAGGTTGAGCGCCAGCGCGCCGCCCTCGCGCACCAGGTCGCCGCCCGCCGCGCGCGCTTCGGCCCGCGCCAGCCGCAGCGCGAAGCCCGCGCCGAACATCCCGGCGCTGACCGCGCCGCCCGTCGCGCGGTTGTCGGCGGCGAACACGTCGTCGTGCGCGGCGAGCGAGGCCGGGAGCGCGCAGGTCAGCCGTACCCCCCCAGCCTCGCGGGTCAGGGTCAGCGGCAATCGCTCGCCCGCGCCGGCCGCGCCGGTGATCGTCGCCAGCAGCCGCCAGCACAGCGCCTCCGCCTCGTGCGTGCTCAGCGGCACCGGGCAAGGACCGGCTTCGACCGAGACCCGGAACGCCGCATCGCGCGAACGCAATACTTCGCCCAGCTGGTTCGCGAGCCCGCCGACGATTGCGGCCAGGTCGGCGCTGCCGTCGTCCAGCGCCATTGTGCCGCTTTCGAGCCGAGCCAGCCGGTCGAGCTCGTCGAACCCCGCCAGCATGCGCGCGGCGTCTCCGGCGATGGCCGCGGCGAGCGCGCGGTATTCGTGCGGAGCCGGGCCGAACAGCTGCTGCTGAATCACCTCGGCAAACCCCTGGATGGCGTTGACCGGGGTCTTCAGCTCGTGGAGCAACTGGCGCATCCGGTCCGCCGAGGGATCGCGCTCGGGAGCGACCATAGTGGGCGGGGGCGGGCGGCGGAAGCGCCCGGCAAAACCGATGAAACGGCCACCCGGATTGGAGAAGCGCGGCGCGGCGTCGACCGCCCATTCGCCGGCGACGGCGGGCGCGCCCTGCCACTCGACAACCGTCTGGCGCAGCGGCTGGTACTGGCCGCGCGCGCTGTCGGCCGCCGGGCGCAGGACCGCCCCGACCACCATCGGCGCGACCGCGGACTCGGCCCAGTCGATCCGTCCCTCGACGTCGGTGGTAAAGGCGAAGCCCTCGACCCGCGGACGTGCGCCTTCGGCCCGCTCCCCGAGCGGAAGCCGCGGCGATTCCTCTTGGCGCCGGCCGGCGCGGCTCTTGCGGTAAGTTTCGATCCGCCGGACAAGCTCGCCGATCTCGCTGGTCTCGTCGTCGTTGCCAGCCAGATCGTTGGCCGGAATGGGCCGCGCCGGCGCGGGCGCCGCCGCCGGTTCGCTCAGCGGATCGGGGCTTGGCAGCGCGCGATCGCGGATGCCCAGCCGCTCGAGCAACTCGTGCGTGGCGGACGGAAGGTCGCGCCGCAGCCGCAGGAAGCCGCGTGCGCGGATCGGCAGCCGCGGGATCAGCGCTTCCCAGTCCTCGGCCGAGAGCCGGGCGGCAGCCAGCGCGGCGGCGGCGACCTCGGGTTCGTCCTCGGCCAAATGCAGCGCCAGCTCGGGATTGCGGAAGCGCAGGCCGGGCTCGCGGATCATCTCGGCGCGTTCGCCCGCGGGGATCGCCTCGCCGAGCGCGGCCAGCCGCAGCCAGGCGGCGGCGAGCATGGACTCGTCGCGCCCGGCACGGCGGTTGCCGAGCAGGTCGAGCAGCTGACGGAACTGAGTCTTCGCCGCGCGCTCGCCGGCCGCGCGGTGACGCAGGACCGTGGCAAGGCGATCGTCGAAGTGCATGGCGCTCCTGTAAATGCGCGCGGCCGCCTGAACGCAGGCCGGTCCGCCGCGACCCGCTACCACGCCCGGGAGCGCCCGACACGCAGGCTCGGGCAGCGCGTTGCAAAGCGGGACAATTGCTGGCACAAACAATAAAATTAGCGGGCGGCGCGCCAATCCGCCGCGTTTGTTGCCCGGCCGTGTGGCCGGATTACCATCTCGCGGGGGCGCGGTAATGGCCAATCTCGACGATATCGACCGGAAATTGCTCTGCGAACTGCAGAACGAAGGGCGCGTGACCAACGTCGAACTGGCGAGCCGGGTCGGCCTGACGGCGCCGCCCTGCCTGCGCCGCGTCCGCAGCCTCGAGGAAGACGGCGTGATCCGCGGCTACCACGCCGATCTCGACCCCTCCAAGCTCGGTTTCGCGATCACCGTGTTCGCGATGGTCAGCCTCAAGAGCCAAGCCGAAAGTTCCTTGCGCGAGTTCGAGGATCACATGAAGGCGCTGCCCGAAGTGCGCGAATGCCACATGCTCAACGGCGAGATCGATTTCATCCTCAAGATCGTCAGCCCCGACCTGCAGAGTTTTCAGGAATTCCTCACCAGCAAGCTGACCCCCGCGCCGAACGTCGACAGCGTGAAGACCAGCCTGACGATCAGGACAGCGAAGCAGGAGCCGGGGGTTCCGCTGGGGTGATTGCGGGGTCGAACTGGTGCGGGTCGTGAGGAGAACCTTCGTGCGTGAACCGCTTCAGCAACTCGAGCGCGTCTTCCTGACCGATGCCGGGCTTGAGACTGATATCCTGTTCAACCGCGGGATCGATCTGCCGCACTTCGCGTCGATCACCTTGTTGCAGAGCGCTCAAGGGCGCGGGGCGCTGATTGACTATTTCACCGGCTTCCTCGACCTCGCCCGGCGGATGGGCACCGGGTTCGTCCTCGAAAGCGCTACCTGGCGCGCCAGTCCGGACTGGGCCGAACCGCTGGGGGCCAGCGGGATCGAACTCGATTCACTCAATCGCGAAGCCGTCACGATGCTGAAGGCTCTCAAAGCCGAGCATGGCGGCGATGACTTCCCGATCATCGTGAGCGGCTGCATCGGTCCCCGAGGCGACGGGTACGATCCGGGACGGCTAATGAGCGTGAGCGAGGCCGAGAGCTATCACTCGCACCAAGCAAGCGTGCTCGCGGACAGCGGCTGCGACATGCTTTCGGCGATTACGATGACCAATGTTCCCGAGGCGATCGGTGTGGCGAAAGCGGCCTGGGCGCTGAAAATTCCGGTGGCTATCAGCTTCACGGTCGAAACCGACGGGCGTCTGCCTACCGGCGACGAACTTGGCGCAGCCATCGAGCAGGTGGACGAGGCGACGGACCGCTATCCTGCATATTTCATGGTCAACTGCGCTCATCCGACCCATTTCGCGGCGACGCTCGACGGCGGTGGCGAGTGGACCGCGCGGATCGGTGGCATCCGTGCCAACGCGTCACGCTGCAGCCATGCGGAACTCGACGCGATGACCGAACTGGACATCGGCGATCCAGGCGAACTGGCCGCCCAATACCGGGTCCTGCGCCAAAAGTTTCCCGGGATCACCGTGCTCGGCGGTTGTTGCGGAACCGACCTCCGCCATGTCGCGGCGATTGCCGACGCGTGCGTGGGAATCAGCCCTCACGCTCGCGCAGCCAGTCCTCCAGCCACTTGATCGAATAGTCGCCGCTCAGCACGTCGGGCTGCTGGAGCAGTTCGCGGTGAAGCGGGAGCGAGGTCTTGACGCCTTCGACCACCATCTCCTCGAGTGCGCGCTTGAGGCGCATGATGCACCGTTCGCGGGTCCGCCCATAGACGATCAGCTTGGCGATCATTGAGTCGTAGTAGGGCGGGATCCTGTAGCCGGCGTAGAGCCCGGAATCGACCCGCACGTGCATTCCGCCCGCGGCGTGGTAGGCGGTCACCAGACCGGGCGAGGGGGCGAAAGTCCACGGGTCTTCGGCATTGATGCGGCACTCGATCGCGTGGCCCTTGAACTCGATCTGGTCCTGGGTGCACGACAGCGGTTTGCCGTCGGCGACGCGAATCTGTTCGCGCACTAGGTCGATGCCGGTGATCATTTCGGTCACCGGGTGTTCCACCTGCAGCCGGGTGTTCATCTCGATGAAGTAGAACTCGCCGTCTTCCCACAGGAACTCGATCGTTCCGGCCCCGCGATAACCCATGTCGGCCATCGCCCGAGCGCAGACGCCGCCCATGCGCATCCGCTCCTCGGCGGTTATGATCGGCGACGGCGCCTCTTCGAGCACTTTCTGGTGGCGGCGCTGGAGCGAACAGTCGCGCTCGCCCAGGTGGACCGCGTTGCCCTTGCCGTCGCCGAATATCTGGAATTCGATGTGCCGCGGGTTGCCGAGGTACTTCTCGATATAGACCGTGGCATCCCCGAACGCGGCCTTGGCCTCGCTGCCGGCCTGCTGCATCAGCGTCTCGAGCTGGTCTTCGGCTTCGCACACCTTCATCCCGCGCCCGCCGCCGCCGCTGGCCGCCTTGATGATCACCGGATAGCCGATGTCGGCGGCGATACGCCGCCCTTCGCCCGCGTCGCTGACTGCGCCGTCGCTGCCCGGAACCAGCGGCAGGCCGAGCTTGCCCGCGGTGCGCTTGGCTTCGACCTTGTCGCCCATCGTCACGATGTGCTCGGGCTTGGGGCCGATCCAGGTGATTCCGTGCGCCTCGACGATCTCGGCGAACTTGGCGTTTTCGGACAGGAAGCCATAGCCGGGATGGATCGCGTCGGCGTGGGCGATCTCGGCGGCCGAAATGATCGCGGCGACGTTGAGATAACTGTCGGTCGCGCTCGGCGGGCCAATGCATACCGCGTGGTCGGCCAGCCGCACGTGCATCGCGTCGGCATCGGCGGTCGAGTGCACCGCGACCGTTTCGATCCCCATCTCGTGCGCGGCGCGGTGGATGCGCAGCGCGATCTCGCCGCGGTTGGCGATGAGGATGCGGGTGATGGGCATGGTGGCGGCCTGGCCCCCGGTCAACCGATGACGACGAGCGGCTGGTCGAATTCGACCGGCTGGGCGTTCTCGACCAGGATCGACTGGATCGTGCCGGCCTTGTCGGCGGCGATCGGGTTCATCACCTTCATCGCCTCGATGATCACCAGGGTCTGGCCTTCGCTAACCTTGTCGCCGACCCGGATGAAGGGCTCCGCGCCCGGTTCGGAGGTCAGATAGACAGTGCCAACCATCGGCGACTTGAGCGCACCGGCGGAAGCGGGGGGCACTTCGGGTGCGGGGGCGGCGGCGGGAGAGAGCGGCGCGGGGGCATGCATCGCGGCCGGCGCGGCCATCGTCACCCCGCCGCCTCGCGAGACGCGCACCTTGCGCGTGCCGTCCTCAACCTCGATCTCGGTCAGACCGGTCTCGGCGAGCATCTCGGCCAGCTCGCGGACCAGTTTCAAATCGACGTTCATGCCGGGGCTACGCCCGGCAGCGCCCTTGGTTTCGGCCATTGCCTGCCTCTTGTCAGCTCGAACGCGTGCCTATGCGCGGGCCGCGCCAAGCTGGCAAGGGTCAGAGCGCGGCGGCCTTCTCGAGCGCGACGAGATAGCCTTGCGGGCCGAGCCCCTTGACCTCGTCGACCGCGCCCATGCCGACATAGGAGAGGTGGCGGAACGGCTCGCGCGTGGCGGGATCGGACAAGTGCACCTCGATCACCGGCACCTTGATCGCCTTTATCGCGTCGAGCAGTGCGATCGAGGTGTGGGTATAGGCGCCGGCGTTGAGCAGCACCGCCTTGACGCCTTCGGCGTGCGCCTCGTGCAGCCAGTCAACCAGATGCCCTTCGTGGTTGGACTGGCGCACATCGACCTCCAGCCCCAGCTCGCGGGCCCGGTCCTCGAGCATGCAGGCAATATCGTCGAGCGTGGCCGACCCGTAAATCTTCGGCTCGCGCGTGCCGAGCAGATTGAGGTTGGGGCCGTTGAGAACGTAGACGAGGTTGGAAGACATGGCATTTGTTTAGCGCTTCGGCCGGCCGGGGGAAAGCAGCAGCGTCGCCCGGCCCTACTGCGCCGGCTCGGATGGTTTGCGCGACACCTTCACATCGACATCGACATCGCCAACTTCATTCTTGATCACCTGGGCGGTGCCTTTGGTGACGTTGACGACGCCGGTGCCGACTTCCTTCGCCGTGCGCCTGGTGGTGGCGGCCGCTTTGTTGATCCGTTCCTCGTCATAGGTGACGGTGACCTGGTCCTTTGCCGGGTCGTTCGCGACATCGCAGGCGGTCAGGGCCAGGAGCATCGCTATCGGTACAATTCGCATGGATGGTCCTTTGCACTGGCGAGAGCACTGTTCGCCCGACCATACAACCGCTCAGCGGCCGGAGGTTTCCGACCCCTCCGGCCAAGGCCGGCGCTACCGATCCACGCCCTTGATCTTGCCCCACTGGCGCGCGGCGGTGTAGCCTAGGTAGCCGGTGCCGAAGAGCGCGTAGAGCTCGTCGGGCAGCCCGCGCAAATAGGCGGTCATCGACCCGGCAATGCGTGCGGCGGCGTCGGGCTGGGCGAGCGACAGCACGCCGATCGGAAGCGCCGCCAGGATCATCACGTACATCACATAGAGGAAGCTCGGGCGGGCGCGGCTGGTCCAGGGATCGGTCGATTCCGCCTCGGCGACGATCGCCGACAGCTGGGTTTCGAGGCGCTTGAGTTCGTGCGAGCCTTCGAGCTGGAGCAGTTCGCGCTTGGCCCGCGCGCGCGCCTCCTTGTCGGGGATCACCTTGTCGATGATCGAGGTGATCGGCCCGATGAGAGCTTCGAGAATCGACATGCGCGGCAACCTCCTGAAAACGATTTGAAGTCGAATAACCAAATCGGTTCATGTAGGAAAACTATTTTACCAACATTCCGCCGCTTCGCGGTTTGACAGCGAGCTTGGGCCACCGCAGGTAGGTGGGCGATGAAGCGCCTCGCCCTCTGCCTCGCCCTCCTCTGCGCGCCTGCTGCCTTGCAGGCGCAGAACCCGCCCGATTCGGCCGACGCGGCATTGCGCGCGATCTACCAGGATTACTGGGCCTGGCAGGTGCGCGAATACGGCTGGATCGAGAAAGCCGACGGGTCGGTGGAAGAAGGCGCGATCATCGCCTCGGCCACCCCCAGCGCTCGGCGCGCGCGGGCGGCGAGGGCGGAGGAAGTCCGCGAGCAGCTCGACCGGCTCGACCGGACGCAGCTGTCTCCGGTCGAAAAGGTCAACGCCGCGGTCCTGCGCGCCGCTCTGACCGAAACGATCGAGGACGCGCGCTTCGCCGAATGGGAGATGCCGTTCGACAGCGATTCCAACTTCTGGAGCTATTTGGACGCGCCCGCCGGCTTCCAGACGGTAACCGAATACGACAACTACATCGCCCGGATGAACGCGCTGCCGCGCTATTTCGCCGAGCAGATCGCCAATGCCCGCGCGGGGTTGGAGCGCGGCTTCAGCGTCCCCGCGGTGACGCTGGCGGGGCGCGACGCCTCGCTCGCGGCCAACCTCGTGGATGCGCCGGAGAGGAGCCCGTTCTGGAAGGCGTTCGCGGAAATTCCCGCGCGCTTCTCGCCCGAAGACCGCGCGCGGCTGCTGCGCGAAGGGCGCGCGGCGATTTCCGGCGGGGTCATTCCCGCGTACGCCGATGCGCTCGCCTTCGTGCGCGGCGAATACCTGCCGAACGCTCGCCAGACCCTCGCGGCCGAGGCGATGCCGAACGGCAAGGCCTATTACGCGCAGCAACTGCGCCAATATTCGACCCTCGATCTCTCGCCGCAAGAAATTCACCGGACCGGCCTCGCCGAAGTGACCCGCATCGAGCGCGAGATGCAGCTGATTATGGCCGAAGTCGGGTTCGCGGGCACGATCGCCGAATTCAACGAAAAGCTGCGCAGCGACCCGCAGTTCGTCGCCCGCACCCCCGACGAACTGATGGGCGTGTCGAGCTATGTCGCCAAGCGGGTCGACGGCAAGCTGGCCGACTATTTCGGCTTCCTGCCCCGCCGCCGCTTCGCCATCCGTCCGGTCGCCGACGCCATCGCGCCGTTCTACACCGCCGGGCGCGGCGGGCTGGAGGCGTGCCAGATGAACACCCATAACCTGGCCACTCGGCCGCTTTACAACATCCCCGCGTTGACGCTGCACGAGTGCGCTCCCGGCCACAGCTTCCAGATGGCGTTCCAGCGCGAAGTCGGCGAGACGCCCGCCTTCCGCCGCAACCTATATTTCTCGGGAATGGGCGAGGGTTGGGGGCTCTACACCGAATTCCTGGGCGAAGAGATGGGTGTCTACCGGACGCCCTACGAACGGTATGGCCGGCTGAGCTACGAGATGTGGCGCGCGGTGCGGCTGGTGGTCGATCCCGGCATCCACCACTACGGCTGGAGCCGCGCCAAGGCGGTCGCCTACCTCGCCGATCACACCGCGCTGTCGCGGCACGAGGTCGAAACCGAGGTCGACCGGTACATTTCCTGGCCCGGCCAGGCGCCGGCCTATAAACTCGGTGAGATGACCATCCGCCGCTTGCGCGCGAAGGCGGAAGCTGAGCTTGGCACGGCGTTCGACATCCGCAAGTTCCACGATATCGTGCTGGCACTTGGATCGGTTCCACTGTCCGAGCTCGAGGCGCGAATCGAGGCGTTCATCGCCGACGGGGGGCGTGGCTTGCCGGGGGTGACCTACGACTGATGCGCCAGCCGCGGGTCACTTCGTTCGACGTTGCCGAGGCGGCCGGGGTCAGCCAGTCGACCGTCAGCCGCGCACTCGCGGGCTCGCCGACGATCACCGAGGAAACCCGGACGCGGGTCGAGACCGCCGCGGCAGCGCTCGGCTACCACGCAGATGCCCGCGCAGCGCGACTGAGGAGCGGGCGTACGGGCACGCTGGCGATCGTCGTAATCGGGCGGGCCGGGTTCGATCCGACGCGGGTCAGCGCGTTCCACTACGCGCTGCTCGGCAGCACCTGCGCCGCCGCCGCGGAGCGCGGGTACCAGTCGCTGGTTTCGTTCCAGAGCGAGCCGGGGCGGTTCGACTGGAACTTCGCCGCGCAGGGCCAGGCCGACGGGCTGATCGTGATGGGCACCAGCGTCAACCGGCAAGCCTGGGCGGACCTGCGCGCGGCGGAGCCCGCCGGCCCGGTAGCGCTGTGGGGTGCGCCGTTCGACGACAGCCGCTGGGTCCGCGCCGACAACCGCGCCGGCGCCGAGCTCGCGGTCGAGCGCCTGATAGCCGCTGGGCACCGCCGCATCGCATTCGTCGGCACGGTCGATTCCATTCATCCGCAGTTCGCCGAGCGCTACGCCGGCTATCGCGCTGCGCTGGCCGCGGCCGGGCTGTTGGCGGGCGAGGCGATCGGCGTCCCGGGAGACGACCGCGTCGAAGGCGGCCGGGCGGCCGCGGCGCAGCTGCTCGCCCGCTCTGAACCACCCGATGCGGTGTTCGCGGCCAGCGACACGATCGCACTCGGGGTGCTCGAGACGCTCAACCGGGCGGGGGTGGCGGTGCCCGCCGACTGCGGAGTAGTCGGGTTCGACGGGCTCGCCGCGGGCGAGCTGTCGCATCCGCCGCTGACCACCATCGCGCCCGATTTTGCCGAGGCCGGGCGCGCGCTGGTCCGCCGCATCTGCGATGGCGGAGATACGACCTGCCGCATACCTGTGCGGCTGGTTGAACGGGGCAGCGTGCGCCGCGCGCGTTGACATTCGGCACAAATTGCCAAAGGTTCGCCCGGTGGATCGCAACTACCACCGGGGGCCGGTGATCACCTTCATTGTGCGCATGCTGGCGGCATTGCTGTTCGCGCTGACCGCTGGCGCCGTGAGCGCCGCGGTGCCGACGATCTCGCTGCAACCGGGGCAGAGCGCGGGATCCTTGCGCGAAGCGGTGCGCTATACCCGCGCGGCTCCCGATGCCCGCCCCGACGCGCGGATAATCGAACGCATGCAGGCGGTTCGCCACAGCTCGACCCAGTTCGGGCAAATCGGCGAGACTATCGTCGGCGCGCTGCGCTTCCGCAACGATGGCGCGCGGCCGGGCACCTGGATCCTGTCGACCGGGCGCGGCACGCTCGACGTGTTCGAGCTTTACCGTCTGCAGCCGGGCGGTCCCGAACCGGTGTTCGACTACGCCGACACGGCGCGGCTCGGCGAAACCCTGAGCAGCTACCAGGCGGTCGCCACAGAAGTCGAGCTCGCGCCCGGCGAGACCGCGACCTACCTGTTCAAGTTTCGCGACCGCGCATCGTCATGGATGCCGCTGGCGGTCCAGTCGTACGGCGATTTTTTCCGCGAGCGGCGGAGCAACATCGCGCTGATCGCCGGCGTGGTCACCGGCAGCATTATCCTTTTGCTGCTCAACGGGCTGGTGTTCGCGGTGACCGGGCGGCGCGAGTTCCTGTGGCTGGGCGCGGCCGAGCTGGCGTTCGCCGCCAACACCTTCAACGCGGAGGGCTATTCGACGATCTTCTTCCTCTATCCCTGGCCCGAGGCGGCCGGGATGTTGGGGCAGATACTGCGCACGCTGTTCGCGCTGCTGATGATGCAGTTCGGCCGGGCGATGCTCGACACGCGGCGCACGCTGCCGCGGTTCGACCGCTTCCTGCGGGCGATGGTCTGGTTCGGGGTAGTGCTGTTGGGCGCCGCGCTGGTCGCGCTGGTGATCGGGGGGATACCGGTCATGGTGCTCCACGGGCTCGGCTGGCTCTACGTCGTCGCCGGGGCGCTGGCGATGCCGGTGGTCGGCTGGTTCGGTATCCGGCGGGGCCGCATTTACTGGCCGCTGTTCATCGCCTGGACCACGATGGCGATCTACATCGCCTATTCGGCGGTCGCGATCTCGGGCCTTGTCCCGCAACTGGCGGTCAACTGGCACTGGGTCGGCCCGATCGGCCTGTTCGAGTGCCTGATGGCAACGCTGACTCTCGTGCTGCACTTGCGCCAGCTCTACACCGACCGCGTCGCGGCCGAACGCGACACGCGCGCGGCGCTGCTCGGCAAGCTCGCGCTGAGCGAGGAGACCGCCCGCCTGGCCGATGACCGCGCCCGCGCGCTGGCCGACGTGCGCGCCCGCGACCGGCTGCTCGAAGGGTCCGCGCACGACACCCGCCATGTGCTCCACGCGCTCAACAGCGCGGTCCACTTCAGCAAGGCGGCGGGCGGGCCGGACTCGCCCCCGGCGGATCTCATCGCCTTGCTCGAGGCATCGGCGCATCATCTCGAAGACATCATCGCCTCGAGCGTCTCGATCGGCAACCGCGACGGCCGCTTCCTGGCTCTGAGCGTAAGCGATCCCGGAGCGACGATCGAAGGCCTGGCCGACATCTATGCGCCGATCGCGCAGCGCGACCGCATCGTACTGACCGTCGAGAGCAGCTGCGCCGGAAAGGCGATCGTCGACGAAGCGCTCTATGCCCGGCTGATCTCCAACCTGCTCAACAACGCGATCAAGTTCACCGAAGCGGGCTCGGTGGCCCTCGAATGCACCGGCGAGGAAGGGCTGCTGCGCCTCACCGTCCGCGATACCGGGCCGGGGATGCCCGCTGAGCTGGCCGGCTGGCTTAACGAACACGCCGGCGACACGCTCGCCCCGGACCTGGCCATGCGGGTCGGCACCGGGTGGCGGGCGATCCGCGAGATCGTCGCGCTGATGCAAGGCAGTTACGTGGTCGAAACCGACGCCTCGGGAACCGCGGTGACGGTGGTGCTGCCCAATCCCGCGCTCGACGGGATCCACGCCCTTTCGCTTGACGAACTCGCCGCCGCCGAACCGGGGTTGCGCCTGTGCGACTTAGACGAACTGCACCGCGCGGTGGGCGCGGGTGACGGGCGGGTGACGGTCGTGGTCGCCGATGACGCCAGAGCCGAGACGCGGGTGGCAAGCGCGGCGCAGTCGCAACTGTTGCTGGTCCGGCCGCTGTGCCGCGAAATGCTCGACCACCCTTATGTCAGGCGGCTGGTCAATATCCCTGCGGTGCGGGCCTTTTCGACCAACTGACGGCTGTTGTCGGCGTCGAGTTTGCGACGAATCTCGGCAAGGTGGAATGATACCGTGGGAGCGGTGATCGCCAGGCGATAACCGATTTCCTTGTTGCTGCAGCCGCTCGACAGCAACTGCAGGATCGCTTGCTGCCGTTCGGACAGCGCCACCGGCGGCGCCGCGGCGCGCGCCAGCAGATCGGCGGCGCAGCGCGACACGAACGTGTCGCCCTTGGACACCGCGCGCAGCGCCTGATGCGCTTCCTCGATCGGATCGCCTTTGCAGACTAGGCCGCGCGCGCCGAGATCGACCGCGCGGCGCAGCGTCGCGGGCCGGGTCACCCCGGTGATCACCACCACGTCGCCGATTCCGCGCGCGACGATCTCGCCGAGCGCGGACAATCCATCGATGTCGGGCAGTTCCAGATCGAGCAGGATCAATGGCTGCTCGCTCAGCGCGGCAAAATCGATCCCCTCGCGCGCGGTGCAGAAGCAGCCGGCGAGGCAGAACTCGTCGCTGTGCGAGAGCAACAGCCGGATACCCGCATGCGCCAGCTCGTGATCGTCGATGACGATGATCGGCCGCATGCCCTGAACGCCCAGCCCCCCCAAAGAATGACCGATAGTCGCGGGGCCTCGCGGTCTCCACCTAATTTTTGTTGGGGTATCGCTCCCCCGGCCGCCGCCATACCCTGCATCTCGCGACCAGACGAGGCCGGTACGAACCAATTGGGTGCGGACTGGTCAGGGGGTCGGTCGCAAACAGGGGGGTTTCAATGCGAAAGACCGTTTTCGCGCGCGCCGTTTCGGGTGCGTGCCTGGCCGCGCTGGCCGCTCATGGATGGGCCGGGACGCCGAACCAGGAGCGCCAGATCGCCGCGATTCCGGCGATCCCCGGTGAAAGCTACCTGATCGATCTCGATCCGGCGCAGGGCTATGTGGCGGATGCCAAGACCGGCGCCAAGCACGCCGCGCAGTCGTTCGCTTTCGACTTGATGGAAAAGGAAAACGTGGTCTGCCGCTACACCACCGACGTCGATCTGATGCAGATGGGTGAGCTCGAGCAGTCCGACCGCGTCAAGGGTCCGCGCCCCGGGTGGAAGCCGCTGGGCGGCTGGGGCGGCAAAGCGGGGCCCAAGGTCCAGCCGTGCGGTTTCGGCGCCGGCGTGTCCAAGCCCGGCAAGCACGAACTGACCTTCTACGCGCAGAAGCCCGATGTCGCGGGCAAGGTGCGGGTCTATTTCTTCAACGCGCTCGAAGCGCCCGACGACGAGATGATCAAGGCGCTGGTCGCCAACGCCAAGCCGGTCAAGGCGGCCGATCTGGCCGGGAAACCGGCGATGTCGCGCGGCCGGCCGATCTTCGCCGCCGACCTGCCCGCGGGCGGCCGCGAATGGGTCGACGCCAAGCCGGAGACGCTGCGCCCGTTCTATTCCGCGCTGCTGCGAGACGGTGAGTACAACGCGGTCGGCAACTTCGCCAAGCTCGGCGTCGCGGCGATGGCGAGCAGGGATTACAACACCGCCGAATGGGCGCTCGACCAGGCGCTCGACCGGATCGAGGCGATCTACGCCAACGACGCCGCCGCCAAGGCGGCGCGCAGCAAGTTCACCCTCGAAAGCATCAAGGACTTCAAGGGCGACCCCTACGAACGGGCGATGGCCTATTACTACCGCGGCCTGCTGTTCCTGCGCGAAGGCGATTACGGCAACGCCCGCGCCAGCTTCGTGTCCGCCGAATACCAGGACACGGTGTCCGAGAGCGAGGAATTCCAGTCGGACTTCGCGCTGATGAACTATCTCGCCGGATGGTCGGCGCAATGCATGGGCAACACCGCGCTGGCGAACGATTCGTTCGCCGCGGCGGCCAAGATCGATGCCAAGCTCGCCGCGCCCGCGCCGAAGGCCAAGACCCTGGTGATCGCCGAATCCGGGCAGGGTCCGGTCAAGCTGCGCCGCGGCAAGAGCGCGCAGCTCGTGACCCTGGCGCCGTCGATGGACTATGCGCCCGCCACCGCGCCGGCGCCGACGTTCGCCAACGCCTCGCTCGCCAGGGCCGGCGACATGACCTTCCAGGCGACGACCCGCGGCGGCCGCGCGTTCGACGCCATCATGAACGGCAAGGTGGCCTACAAGGACACCATGAATACGATCAGCGACATCGCCTCGATCGCGTCGACCATGCTGGCCGACAAGATACCCGGCCTGAGCATGCTGAGCATGTTCGGCGGCCTCGGGGCCGGCGCTCTGTCCGATGCCACCAAGACCCAGGCCGACGTGCGCTATTGGGACACGCTGCCGGATGCGGTGTTCGTGACCGCGGTGCCCGCCGCGGGCGCCTCGGCCAGCTTCGGCGCGGGCGGCGCTCCTGCCGCGACCATGGCCCATTCGGGCAAGCAGGCCTGCAACCTGGCGTGGTCGACCGACCGTTCGGCGGCGGCGGCCAAGGCCGGCATGCCCGGCACGCCCAAGCTCGCTCCGGAATGGCGCGCCAAGAAGCCCGAATCAGCCAAGCGCGACGCTGATTTCCGTGCGGCCCTGCTCGCGGGGACGATCTGACATGGCTGACCTCGATCGACGGAGACACATCGTGCTCGACATGGTCGCGCGCAAACTGATCGGCGGCGCCCTGACGGCCGCGCTCGTGACGGGGCTCGCCGCCACCCCGGCGCACGCTCAGAAGCGGGGCAGGTCGGCCGATCTCGACGCCGGGATGGCCGGTCCGGTGCAGGGCGTGGGGATCGAAAGCCGCGACCTGCTGTCGATGGCCGACCAGATGGTCCGCGACATCCTCACCCAGCCGGTGATCGCCGCGCGCACCACCGCGCCCCGCGTGATCGTCGACAGCCGCTATTTCACCAACGAAAGCTCGCAGCGGATCAACGCCAACCTGATTACCGACCGCCTGCGCACCAGCCTCAACCGCGCGAGCGACGGGCGCATGGTGTTCATCGCGCGGCAGAACGCGGCGATGATTGAGGAGGAACGCGCGCTCAAGCGCGAAGGCGTCACCGACAGCGGCACCGCGGGTATGACCCAGGCGCAGTTCGGCGGCGACTTCCGGCTGACCGGCAACATCGCCTCGCAGGACGCGCGCAATGCGCGGACCGGCACGATCCAGCGCTTTACCCAAATCACGTTCGAGCTGGTCGATCTGGAGAGCGGCGCGATCGTCTGGTCGAACGGCTACGACATCTCGCGCGCCGCCACTGACGACGTCGTCTACCGCTAACAGGAGGGAAGCACCCATGAAGACCATGATCCGCAACGCCGCAGTTCTCGTCATCGCGCTTGGCCTGGCCGCCTGCGCCACCGTCGGCGAGACGATGGCGCTCGACCCCGAGGCGCAGGTGCCCGAGGCCGGGGAAGAGGTGAAGTGAGCCGGTTGCTGCTTGGCGGCGCGGGGGCCAGAGCGGGCGGCGCCGCCGCCTGTCTCGCCGCCGTCGCAGCGTTGTCGCTCGCAGTCCCCGCGAGCGACGCGGCGGCGCGCGAGAACCAGGTGCTCAAGTGCAAGACCGGCAAGGCGCGCAAGGCGCCGCCGTATGCCGGGGCGGCGCTGGTCGCCAACGTGGCTCGGGCGATGACCCCGATCGACCTGAACGCGGTCCAGTTCACCGACAAGTCGCTGACCCGCGAGATGCTGGTCGAGGCGCTGTTCGCGCGGCGGACCGAGACCGACACGGTCGAGATCAGCGCGCGCTTCGTCAACTGCACCGGCGGGCCGCTGACGATCCGTGCCCGCTCGAGCTTCATGGACGACGTGCAATACCCGGTCGAACCCGCATCGGCATGGCAGCGGGTGATCATCCAGCCCTATGCCACCGGGGTGTACCGCGAGCGTTCGATGAAGCGCGACGAGGTAAAGTACTACCTGATCGAAATCGCGGGGGAATGACCATGCGCCGTGCCATCGCGAGCCTGGCCCTTGCGGCAGGCGCACTCGCGACACCCGCCGCCGCTCAAACAGGGCCGGGATTCCGCCCTGGAACTCCGCCGGTCCTCTCGCCGCCGCCGCGCGCGGCCGACCCGCGGATGTTCGACGAGGCCCGCTCGGCCGCCGAATACCGCCGCGCCGGATCCCCGCGCATCGTGGTGTTCTGGAACCGCGAATTGAGCGACCGGATCGCCAACGATTACGACACCGTCATGCTCGAACGCGGCGAAGCGACATCGGGGGCGGCATCGGCGGTATCGCGTAACGGACGCTATGCCGAAGGAGCGCAAGTGTCGGCCTACGAGCGCGAGACCCGCGTCGGGCGGCGCGAGGTGACCGACGATTCGCGCGGCAGCCTGCTGGGTGAGGACCGCGAGTGGACTTTTCTCGAGGCGTTCCAGGGGCGCTTGCAATCGGCCGGCGTGCGGCTGGTCGACCGCAGCCTGGCCACGCGAACGATGGCGGCCAGCATGGGCGGCCCGTCCGACAAGCAAAGTGCCGAGATGAGCGGCATCGCCCGCCTCGCCGACCTCATGCTGGCGATTGTCCAGACGCCCGCCGCCGACGCCCCGCTCGGGGTGCGCTTCAAAGTCACCGTGACCGACTTGCGCGACGGAACCATCCTGACCACACTGGTCGATGATGGCGAAGGCCGCGCCGCCGGACCCGGCCGCTTCGTCGCCGGCGCCAGCGGCTTCGAACGCGAAAGCGCTCAGGCGGTGGATGCCGGCCGGGCCGGCTCCAACCTCGCCAGTGCGCTGCTCGCTCGCCTCTCGGGTAGCTGGCGGTAGTTTTCCGCTCGGGCGCTCAGCGCCAGAGCTGCATCGAACGGATCGCTCCGGGAAGCTCTGCGTCGGCACCCTGCGCGGTCAGGACGCACTCGATGCGCTTGCCAGCGCCGCCGGACCGCCGTGCGGGTCCACAGCGAGGTCACGAACGCTCTGGACAGAACAGGATTACCGTCGATCGTCGCGTCGAGATCGAGCGGTGAGGCGAAGATGGCGACTTTACCCAACATGCGCACATAGACGTTTCCGAACCGGTAGCCGCTGCAACGCAGCCGGCATTCGGCGGCGTCCAGCCAGCTCGCGCGGTCGAGGATGACGGACTTGTCGGCGCCGAACAGGACGATAAGGTCGCGCGACGACAGCGTCTTCATGTCGGCCCGGTCACGGGCGATCCAGGCGCGCATCCAACGGTGTTCGAGCGCTTCGATTCTGGAGGAAAATTCGTTCATTGTCGGGTCGCTACACCCCTCCCGCGCCGGTGCAAGTGCCGGGTGGCCCAAGGGACCTGGCCGCCGCGGAACATGGGGAAACCACTGGTCGGGACGAGAGGATTCTAACCTCCGACCCCCACACCCCCAGTGTGATGCGCAGACTTTGCCCTATAATCATATAAAAGTAATATTATCAGCATTTTTACTAGATGTTTGACCTCCTTCTGCAGCGGTTACGAGGCCTCATTTTTGCTTGATCTGGGCACAGCGGGCTTACTATGTGCTTACTTTTGCAGAGGCGGCACCATGGCGCGACGAGCTCGGATTTCACGAAAAGCTGTCGACGGTGCGCCTGTCCAGGGACGCAGTGCCACGATATCTTCGGTCAGCGCATCTTCGTCATCAGCCCCGCGCGGTACTTTGCGCTGCGTCGATCGCTGCTGGCCGAGCACCCGGCAGACCCGGCGTTCGGATATTGCCAGCTCGCCTCGGACATGATCAATGCAGCGCCGTCGCCGCGCAGGGCTCAGAAGTTTCCCCGTGCGGCCTCCTGGAGGATCAGCTTGTCGAGCGTCAGGTCTGAGATCGCGCGGCGCAGCCGGGTATTCTCCTTCTCCAGGTCTTTCATCCGCCGCGCCTGATCAGTCTTCAGACTGCCATACTCCTTGCGCCACCTGTAATAAGTCTGCTCGGCAACCGCGATCCGCCGACATGCATCGCCTGTCGTCCCGCCCTGCGACAGAACGACCTCTGCCTCACGTAGCTTCCCGATGATCTCTTCCGGGTTGTGCCTCTTGCCCATTTCCAAACTCCTTCGTGATCCAAAATAACAGAGATTTTGGACTACTCAGAAGGGGGCAGATCAGTCTTCCGCGACCGGTCTCAATGAATTGGCGACCGTGGATGTCGCCCACGCGGTATTTCCCGTTCCAACCGACCGCCATGGCGAGTTTGAACTGGTGCGCCGGATCTGGCAGCGCGGGACTATGGCTGAAGTCTTTTGTCGACACGGCCTAGAAACATTTTTGCGGTAACATCATCCGTTCGGTGGAGTCCTGCTTTACAGCTGGACCCGGAACCGAAGAGTAAAACTCGCTTGGCTTTTGCACTCTTCGTCAGGTTAGCTCGCCCTGAAACCCACCAAAAGAACCACTACAATACAGCAGCGGCTGGCTTCCCCCACTGGCAAGAACACCTTCAATTTCGCAGAGAATGACGGCGTGACTCCCGGTGTCGATTATCGTCCCAACGCGACAGTCAAAGGAGACAAGCGCGCCGTTGAGCGCTGGGGCGCCTGTTTCAAGAACTGACCAGCCGCCAGCTCCAAAGCGATCATCGCCATCCCCCGCATCCATCCCCGCAAAGACCTTGGCTACCCGATCTTGCTCGACCGAGAGCACGTTGACACAAAGGCAACGGCTCCGGCTAATCATCTGATATGTATGGCCAGCCCGGTTGATGCAGGCGATGAGACGGGGCGGTTCGGCGGAAAGGGAGCAAACTGCCGTTGCCGTCAGACCCGCGTGCTCGCCGTCGCTTGAAGTCGTGACAATCGTAACCCCGCTTGCAAGCAAGCGCATTCCCTGTCTGAACATTGCAATATCGACTAACATCGCTTCTCTCGGGAGTTCCCGCTTAGAAAGGTAAGAAATCCTACGACCGTGCAGGCCGAGCCAACGCGCTTTTTACACCGCCTGCGCAGAAAGCGGTGAAGGGGAAGCGGAGCCTCGCGGCGAGCATCGCAAGCGCCTTGGTATATAGGAAGCTTGATCCATCGCCAAGGTTTTGCTCGATATCAGTCGAGGTCCCGTTATGGCTGCAATGCCCGAGCACCGCCGCAGAGACGAGCGGGCTGTTGCCGCCGCCGACGCTGACATGGTGACCCGCCATTCCCCCCGCGGGAACTTCGGATTAGTACGACTGTCCGAGAATCTCGATGCGCGTCGCGCCCGATCGCAGCGGCGTGCCGCATCCGCCCTCGGACTGGTGTTCGAGGCGTACGGTTGCTCCGTCGAGGCTGTCAGGCAGCCAGTCAAGCACCGCTGTCGCATAGGATCTTTCCTCAATTGGTTCGGTCGCGGCGCTCACGCGCGCAAGGTAGCGCCCAGCAGGCAACGCGATTAAGTTTGCAACCCTTACCTCGGCAATTTGCTTTCCAGCGGGAGTGGCGCTCTGCCAGAGGATGTCTCGCATTAGGCGCCAGGGTCGCCCGAGGAGCCGCGTTGCCCCAGCGACATCACCCGCCGCGAGATAGGCACGGACAGCCGATGAAGAGCAGAGTTCTCCGTCCACCGTGAAGGACTTGCCGATGGTAACGCCAATATCGTGCTGGCCGAGGTAATTAGACAGAAAATCGATGTCGCCCTCGCGACCACGGCCGAACCGGTAGCTTGGTCCGACGACAACATGCGAAGGCCTGAGGCGTGATAGGATGAAATCAAGGATAAAGTGCAGCGCCGACGTGGCCGCCATCTTCTCGTCGAACACTGGAGCGACAAGTAGGTCGATGTGGGCGTCCCAGAGAAGGTCTATCTTGCTCACGTCGCAATCAAGCTCAAAAGGCGGTGCGTTAGGCCTGAAGAACCGCCTCGGGTGCGGGCACATGGAAAGTAGCGCTACGCGTTGATCGAGGGCGGCGGCCCGCGCTCGTGCAATATCCACAAGGTAGCGATGACCGCGATGCAGACCATCGAAATTTCCAAGCAGAACCACTGCGCCGTGAGTACTGGCCTCCTCCGCGCCTGGGTTAGCGACCAGCAGTGGCATCTCGCGCGCCTGCGCGTGGAAAAACTGAGCGTCGTTGAAAGAAAGCGCGGGTGTCAGCATCTAACTCCTCAGCCGCTGTTGCAGTCTTAATAGACGACGTTTCGCTTGGAAATTTAGCGCCCTTTGGACGACGTCGCCATTACCAAGTTCCACTGACCGATTGATAATGTTCCTGGGACGGTCCGGCGATCTCGACTTACCCGGATATTGCTCATGGCCTGGAGGTTTAGGAGCGATCAGCCAGGAAGACGAATTACCCTCTAATAAGGTAACGGCGAATAAGGTAACGGCGCTTTTTCATCACGGCTATCCGAATTCCGCGCCCCCTATCCGTATCCCGCCGCTGACGTTGCGTACAAAGTGGGCAGGCGCTCGCGTCGAGCGGATAGTCGACTCTAATAATGAGGCTTTGGAGGTGCCGAGCGACCTGCGCTTGTCACGCGTGACAGAGACATAGGGACGGAGACGACTTCCTGCAGGGGCGGGCCGATCGCGGCCATTCCCTGGCTCAATCGATTTTGCCCCACTCACGGCTTCGGGGGGCAGGGCGGGCGGCTTGGTTCCCGATGCTGTACGCTCTCCCTTTACGGCCAGCTTATCACCCTCGTCGTCGTTCGCCGGTGACCGGACATGATCCTCGAAACGCGCGGCTGCGACCGGCTTACCCTCGGCGGCTGCTGCGGCGAGCCGCGCCATCTGCTCGTAAAAGTCGGGATTAGGCGCACCCATTTCGCTCGTGATGTTTCCTACGCGATCGATAACGGCGATGACTTCCTACCGATGCGGCTCAAGCTGTGGCTGCACAAGGGGTTCGGACTGGCCAAAGACATCAGCCCTTCTCGCACCATCCAGATTATTGCGAGGCGCCGTGCCCTGGAACAGACCATCAGCGACATTCTCGCAGCATCCACATCATGCGATTTGGCTAAAGCGCTCCATAACAAGTTCATGCCCGCACGCGACCAGCTTCTGACGTTTGCCCATTGGTCGGGTCAGGTCGAGGAAACGAACAACGTCTGCGAGCGCGACCTCCGCCCTGCGGTCATCAAGCGCAAAATTACAAATGGATACCGCGCTATGCGGGCCACCCTTGTGCGAACGTTTCTGCGATGGCGGGTTGCCAGTCCCACGGTATGAGCTCGTCCGAAAGCTATGCGGGCCAAACCCGCGCCACAACCTCGATGCGACCACTCATACGAATGGACGTATGACCACTCAAGCCGTCAATAGCCTCGTCCAACACCGCGATACCCAACACAAAGGGGCAAAAGCATCGCCGCCGTCCCATCAAAAACAAGGGACCTATATACCTAGCTAGCCGCTAGCGCTGGCGGCCGATCGACCGCCACGCCAGCTATACATAGCTAGCCATATGGCACGCCACTCTCGACCGCTCTTGCGACTGACCCGGTGCCTGCCAATATCTGCGCGCAAATGGTCGAGTCAGCTACTCGGTCGTGCCAGCCCTTGCTTCAGGTGCCACCAGAGCCAGCGAACACGACGGCTCATTCCCCTCGCTGCATTATCGACAGCGTTCACGTTTGGTTCTATTCTGCCAGCGTGACGCGCTCACTTTTGACTTGATATAATTGTTATAAGATTATTAAAGGGTGTGTTTTCGGCCGGACGGCTTAGCTGGATTATTATGGGAAATGGCCAAGCAAGCGAGCAGATTATCGGCGCGGCAAGAGAGCCGCTAGCGAATCACGCCTCGTTCGGATCGCGAGACCTGGCGTCGTTCAGGCGCTATCTCGCGCACAGCTATTGCGATCATCACATCAGTCAGCTCGAACCCGCCGAACCTGTATACGCCAGTCATAATCGCGTTGGGCTCTCAGAGTTGTCACTCAATTATTTGCGCTATGGCGCCGATGTAGAAATTGACATTGGCCCCTTCAACACATTTTACATGTTCGAGTTTCCGCGGTCGGGATCTGTGGATCTGGACCTAGGATCGCATCAAATTCAAACTCGCCCTGGTTTCGCGGCCGTCATCTCACCGACGATGCCAGTCTGGTCTCATTGGTCAAAAGACTGTGAGCAGATGATGGTCAAGATCGCAAAATCCGCCCTCGAACAGCATTTGTCTCAACTCATCGGTCGTTCGCTGCCCTACGACTTACTTTTCGAGCCTCTCATTGATTTCGAAAAGCCGGAAGCCCAGTCGCTTCTGCGATTTACCAGTTTCCTGTTCGACCAGTTCGACAACGCCAGCCCGCTACTTTCGAGTAGGGGGATCTCGAAGGACATCGAGCACGCGTTCATGTCCACGCTCCTTCTCGGACAGCCAAACAACTACTCTGACCTGCTACGTGCACGATCGAACAGCGTCGCGCCGCGACACGTGCGGCGTGCGATCGAGTTCATAGAGAAAAATCTCCGAAATGAGATTGGAATTGACGAGCTGGTCGCTGTTTCGGCAACGAGCGCCAGGGCTCTCTACGCAGGATTCAATAAGTTTGTCGGTATGCCGCCGCAGGCGCTGATCAAGAACAGGCGACTCGACTGTGCCCGACAGGATCTCATGGAGGGCGAGGGAGATACCACGGTCGCGGAAATCGCGATGCGTTGGCAGTTTTGCCATCTTGGGCGCTTTTCGAGCGAGTATCGGAAACGGTTTGGCGAGAGCCCTCGAGAAACGCTTCGGCATTGAGCCACGCTCAAATATCCTGCTACTGCATAGTTTCGCGTCCACCCGCTCGATTGTAGTGGATTGATCGGGACGGGAGAGCCCAAGGGGGATTCCCATTCACGCCGTGTCGTCCGATTTTCGGGGATGCACACAAGTATCAGCATCGACGTCACAGCTGTAGAGAGGGTTCAGCTTCAGGTGATCGTCGCCGCCCGCAGTTCGCCTCAAATGCACGTCTGGCGAGCGAAGATCGACCTGCTCCGCGGGATGGCGTGGGGACGATGACCATTATGGCGGCGGCGGCCAGGTCGAAGACTTGCGTCTGGCGGTGGTAGGAACGCTTAATGGCCGAGGGCGTGGAGGGCCTTTCTGAGCGACAAGAGCGGGCCGCCCGGCATCGCGTCGCTGGCACGCACGCGGGTCGACCGGGTCATCGCGCTGACGCTGGAGCCACCCAGCCGCGAAGCAACGCACTAGAGCGTTCGCGCGATGGCAAAGGTGGCCGGCATCGCTGCTTCGTCGGTCGTGAAGATTTAGCACGATCACGGCCTCGCTCCACACCGCTGGCGCAGCTGTAAGCTGTCGAACGACAAGGTGTTCGCCGAAAAGCTGCACAATGTCGTCGGGCTCTACCCTCACTGCCAGCCCATGCGATCATTGTTGTCGGTCGATGAGAAAAAAATAGATCCAGGCCTCGACGCGCCCAGCCGGGCCTTCCGATGAAGCCTGGCCGAGCCGGGACAATGACGCATGACTATACGCGCAAGACATCCGCGATGGGACCATCCCACAGCGTGTGACATCCTGCTCTTGGCTCAACGCCCTCGAAGGCGTCTTCGCCAAGCTCGCCCGCCGGCAACTCAATACGGCGTCTTCCACTCTGTCATCGATCTTCAGGCCGCCATCAACCGCATCATCACAGAGCATATAATCAGGAGCCTCGCCCCTAGGTCTGGAAGGCCGACCCGGACGAAATCATCGCTGCCGTCACGCGCGGGAGCCAAACGTTGGAATCCACCCGCAAGCTCCAACTGCAGGAAAAAAACAGGGTCACGTCAAAACTAAAATGAGCCCAAATCTCTTTTCACATTTTGACAGTCGGACCCCTCGCACCTCCCCGCCCCTCAGCTCGAAAGACTATGGTACCGGCAGCGTCGGCGCGGACATAATCCCCTGAACGCCACGAATGTCCGAAAAATGCAGAATCTCAAAACTAAGTCCAAATCGGATTCGACTCTCGCCGCGAGGAGTCCATAACGCGGGGCCCATAACGGGCGATATCTCAGGAGTCTATAAGATCAGTAGTCCGTAACGCGTGATATTTTGACGGAACAGATAAGACATAGCGATCAAGAAATTGACGCTATATTGCAACAATAGTTCGGTAAGCACGCGCTGCTGATATTTAGTACATTATTGCCAAGTCGTTTTACTACTTCAAAACCGGCAGTCCACGCGGATTGAACTCGGGTGGGAGAGTTATATTGCGTATCCTGATTGCATATAGGCTTGCAGTTAGTACCGAGTACTCAATACTCGGGGCGGGTATAATCTATCGACCAGATCTTGAGCACAAAAGCAGCCAGCACCTCGCGAACGCTCTGACGATATGGCGGCCCGAGATACTCCTCACGAGGCGGCGCCCACCACAAAAAGCTCTCGCAGCGTGGTCCGCAACGAAGCCTCGCAGCCAACTTACCGCCGTCGGCATCAGTACTGATGACGCCGACGCATGCGATCAGCCCGCTACATCTCCCAATGTAACTGTGCATATGATGCGCGTTGACACGTACGAAGGAGCCGACGCTCAGGCGCTAGCTTTTGCAGAGCGGCACTACAACGGCCAAGTAACCTGTCGCGAATCCGCTGCTAATGTCGGTCGCGTTGCCAAAAAGGAGGCCTCCAAATGCCAGACGGTGGCCCTAGTTGGGGCTGGAATTGTTAACATCATTACGGCCTACTACCTTCAGAAGGCCGGTTACAGTGTTTCAATATTTGAGGCCAGCCCGGATCCTCGGACCGGGGCTCACTGGAGTCGTTTTGGCTGTACGAATGGCGGCGACGATGCCCGAATGTTTACGCTATCTGAGGCGGACGATTATCACAACAAAGAGGATTGTGCCCAGACCTCCTCCGATATTCAGGCCGACGGCGTGTTTCGGAAAGGCGTGAATCATTCCGGATGGTTGATCACAAACTCCCAAGAACTCGGAAACGCAGAGCGTCGATGGATTTCGGATTTCGAGCATGTTCCGCCTTGGCTAGCAAGAGCTTTCAACGAAGACATTTTCTCGTTCAATAGAGAGAGTATGCCGCTTTGGAGTCAGATGAAGCTTGACGCTCCTGACTGCTTCGATGGTGTTGAATACGCCGCGGACATTCTTCGCATATACTCCGACCGGGAACATTGGCAGCGGCAGATCAAGCGGCAAAACCAAATGGGGGCTACGCTCGCAGTCCTTGATTCCCAGGAAATCGGGGAGAAATATCCGGCTCTCAAGAACGCGGTGGACGCAAAAGAGATCGCCGGCGGAATCGAAGTAGAAGGGTTTACGGTCAATATTCATAAGTTTATGGCGCGAATGCTCAACTATCTGGAGCAAAAAAACGTCCATATCGTCTGGGACTCACGCGTAGGTGCAGTTCACCGCAACGAAGCTGGGGTGGTTTCTGGCCTTGATGTCGATGGTCAAACTTTCACGGCAGACCATTACGTGGTCTCAACGGGTGTGTACGGCAACGACCTGCTGAAAGGATTCCGTTCGAGCCAAAAGGTGCATGGGATACTCGGGTTGTGGCTTAGGGTGCCCAACCTTGAGCCGGCACTGCGAAATTCCTTGAAGATCGCTAGGCGGGGTCACGCCGCGGAGGATTCGAACGTAACAATAGCCACTGATAACGACGGGCGAGAAATGCTCATCGTTGGCTCGGGCTATGGTTACACGGGTACTTTGTCGAGCGAAATCCAGCCCGCATTGCTTGAGGAATTGTTTTTAGCCGTGGAAGATACTGCCAAGCGTTTCTTCCCACGCTCCTATGAAATGGCGAGCAGTCAGAACATGCTGCACGAGAGTAGACGATACTGCATTCGACCCTGGACCGCTTCCTGCCTCGGTCTATTTGAAATTGTCGAGGCTGAGCATGATGGACTCGCGATTGTCACTGGGGGCCACAACACGGGGGGCTTTGCACAGGCTCCGAGCGTCGCGCAAGCCGTGGTTTCTGCCCTCGTAGGTAAATCGCACCCCATGCACCAAAATTACCATCCAGACCGTCTGGATGCATTTTTGAGCAATCGATCCGGTGGGCTGCACCGTACCGCCGACAAAAAGGTACCGCCCACAAAGCCGCCTCCAAAAGCGGCGCAGGCCGGAACCATGGCGGGCAGCCGACCGAAAATCAATGCAGCACAACTTGATGGAGGCGTGCAATGAGAGTTACTGAAGGCCAAGATTTCGACGTAATTATTCTGGGCAGCGGTATAGCCGGGACCGTCTTGGGAACCGTGCTAGCTAGCCAAGGAATATCTACCCTAATCATTGATGCCTCGACGCATCCTCGATTTGCGGTCGGCGAATCGACCATCCCTCAGACATCACAGATCCTGAGTTTGATTTCGCGGAAATATGGCGTCCCTGAGCTCGGCGATATAGGAATGCGTTCTCCGCCAGGACTCCGCAAGCACGTAGGCGATACGTGCGGTATCAAGCGCCATTTTGGCTACGCCTACCATCGCCCCGGTGCCGAGCATGACCCGAGGGAGGCGCATGTGTTTGGCAACATTTGGCGCCCCGAGAACCACTTCTTTCGGCAGGACGTTGATGCCTATCTTCTGCATCTAGCTATTTCGAAAGGTGTTCACGTCTTGCAGAATACCATGATGCAAGACGTGACATTTCAGCCCGACGGCGTGACGGTTCAGACAAAAACCGGCTCGTATCGCGCCAAATACCTTGTAGACGGAAGCGGGTTCCGCAGTCCGCTGGCGGAGAAATTCGATCTGCGCGAGGCACCCCCGCGGTTTAACCACCATTCGCGAAGCCTTTTTACCCACATGCTCGACGTTGAGCCGTTTGAGGAAAGCGCAACGTCCTACATGTCGGTGCCTTGGTCGGCGGGCACGCTCCACCATATTTTCGAGCGGGGCTGGATCTGGGTAATTCCCTTCAATAATTACGAGGGCTCCACAAACCCTCTGGTAAGTGTGGGCCTGACCGTTGATCCCCGCTATCACCCCGAAGTAGATGTGAGTCCTGAAAAGGAGTTCGCCGACTTTATCAGTCAGTTCCCAGCAGTCGAACGGCAGTTTGCTAAGGCGAAGGCAGTCCGGCCTTGGGTGCGAACCGGGCGACTTCAATATTCGAGTAAGAAAACAGTTGGTGAGCGTTACTGCCTGCTCTCCCACGCGGAAGCTTTCATCGATCCTTTGTTTTCACGCGGAATGCTCAACTCACTCGAACTGGTCGAAACGCTGGCCGACGCTCTAATACAGGCGGCCAAGGAAGACGATTACGGCACAGAGCGCTTTGAGCACATCGAGAAACAGCAGCGTGCTGCATTATACTACACGGATCGCATCGTCCACGGTTCCTTTGTTTCCTGGTCAGATTTCGATCTCTGGGATGCTTGGATGCGTATATGGGCAATCGGTATCGGGGTAACAGAAAGCAACTTCGGAAGTCACCTGATAATGGGTCAGCGCTCAAAATGGACCCCGATGCCTAACGCTTTGTCGGGCCCATTTGAGGGCAAGGGTTTCCGAGCCCTATTCGAACAGAGCTATGAAATCATCTTGAAGTTCGACCGATCGGAAATGAGTGGCGGCGAAGCGTCGCGAGCGATATTCGCCTTACTACAGGCCCACGAGTTTGAAATGCAATTGCCTGATCGGATGACCGGCCATGAGTGGGCGATCGTTAATCCAGGGTGCAGAGATCTTTATTTGGGCGATAGCATACTACATGCGCGATGGAAGGATCACGAACCTGATCCACCCCTTGTCAACATCGATAAGGTTGCAGATGCAACAGCCGCTTGAGACCAAGGGTGATCATAAACGTCGAAGCTTTCCTCTGATGGACGGCGCTGCGGCGGATATAGCGTCACACGTGAGGCAGGAAACACCCTTGCGAGAGCGCAAATATCAACTCAGTCGGCGCGTGGTTTTCTTTCTGAACCCGGGCAGAGTAAGTGCATTTACTACCGAGGGCGTGAATTGGAGCGATACCTTAGAAATACTTGAGATAGCGGCTCAACGTCCGCAATTTCTCATGTCGCCGGCTGCGTTTTCTTTACTGAAATCCTTTGAGTCACCTCACTCGATAACGGAAGTACTAGCTCGGGAGAATATTGCACCTGCCCATCACGAGATGTGTAGGAGCTGGCTAAAGAAATGCCTGGAGCGGAAGATCCTGGCACCGGCCGGAGCTACTCACATTATCTTTCGCCGACCAGAGTCGAAACGCGTGTTTTTTCTCTATGAGGGTCAGAACTACTTTCTAATGGGCCATCCGTTAGAGTTTCTTAAAAGCACCAAGCTCGTGGATAGCAATCTTGTGATGTTCCGCGATCCAAGCGCAATGTTCTACCAACGCGGAATTTCCCGGGAAATACCGGACTATCAGTCGTTTGTTGAGTGGCACCGAGGCTTTCTCGCCGAGAGCCCAGGCCTGAAGGCGTGCTGTGTGGGCACTTCGATGGGGGCGTTCGCAGCAATACAGATGGGTCACATACTACGTGCGCCCACCGTCTGGGCGTTCGCATTACCGGTAATTCAAAACCAGTTCGGCGTTCCAAACGGTCAGTCGGATGAGCAGGCTGAGTGGCCTTCCGAGTGGGGCGATAACAAATGTCATGCGAACGTGGTCAACCTTAAAAAGCTCATAGAGAAGCACAATGGTATTACGACCTATCACCTCTTTTTTAATGCCCGCTTCGAAGGAGATGCTGCGGCCGCTCGCGCGCTTCAGGATTGTCCGGGCGTGCGGCTGCACCCGCAAGACGGAGAAGTCCACGATGTTGTGAGGATAATGGCAGCACAGGACACCCTGGAGCGAGTTGCCGATATCCAATGATTCTTAGCGAGATTGCGTGTAGGTTGTAGCACTAGATGAAAGGAATGACAATGATCGACAAAGACGGCGTAGTTGAACGGGTACGCAACTTCATAGTGAAAGAGTGCTTGGGGCAAGACTCGTCAGACGAGTTGACGAACTCGACCGACCTATTCGAAAGCGGAATTATGGACTCTTTTTCGGCGCTCAATATGATGTCGTACATCGAAAAGGAATTCGACATTCAATTTGACTCGGAGGATCTCGACGCGACCACTTTCGTCACAGTGGACAGCATTTCCGACGTCATACGAAACAAAGTCGAAAAATAGCGTCGCTCAATAGAGCGGGATGGAATGGATATGCTCCGACTATTACGGGATATCGTTGCTCGTGTCGACGCTACTGAGCCGACGAAGGTCGCTCTCCTGTGTCGAGAAGGTAGGATGACCTATGGTCAGCTAGCGTCCCGATCCCTCGAGCTGGCTGTTGGGCTTGAGGGGCGAGGAATCGCGCAAGGAGATCGAGTTGCGCTCTTTTTACCGAAGTCGTTTGATGCGGTAGCGGGGATCCTAGCTTGTATTAGAATCGGTGCGCCCTACGTTCCAGTCGACGTTGATCAGCCAGTCGCGCGTCTGCGCCGCATTCTGAACGATTGTGATCCCGCCGCTATCCTCACGACAAGCAATTTATTGAGTGAAGTGACGAGCGCGGAGCATGACGCGGCCGTTATTGTTACCGAAGACGAGTTCATTGAGGGGGAAAAAATACATCTTGGAGCCGATAGCGACGCCGTACGGCGGCCGGAAGACCTAGCTTTCATACTTTACACATCGGGATCCACTGGAAACCCCAAAGGTGTGCAGACCAGTCACCGCAATATCTTGAGCTTTATCAACTGGACTCTAGATGAATTCGATTTGAGTGGTGACGATGTCTTTGCGAGTATTGCACGGTTTTCGTTCGACCTCTCGACGTTTGATCTGTTTAGTGCTTTAGCGGTTGGTGGCTCCATCCGGATTTTTGAAGTCGGTGAAGTGACGAATCCCCTCGGTCTAGCGAAACGAGTCGAGGAAGACAGGATTACCGTCTGGTATTCTGTGCCTTCAATCTTAAGGCTAATGCTGGAAAGTGGTGCTTTCGAGCGATATGATTGCTCAAGTTTGCGCTACGTGCTATTCGCGGGCGAGCCCTTTCCGATTGCACCATTACGCAAACTATATGGAAAGTTATCGGGTGCGCTCTTCTATAATCTTTACGGTCCCACGGAAACCAACGTCTGTACATATTACAAGGTTGAAAGTCTTGACCCGAAGCGGACCGCGCCGCTGCCTATAGGCCGACCGTTGCCGGAGGTCCAGACGCGGATTGACCAGACCAATGAGCCCACGGAGCCACATGTCGTTGCTGGGGAACTAGTGATCGAGGGTCCATGCGTCACGCCCGGATATTGGAAATCGTTAGAGGGCCACAATGCCGAAAATCATCGGAATGGGGTGCACGCAACGGGAGACCTTGTTTCGCTGGAGGACGGTGAGCTTATCTATCACGGACGGCTTGATGATATGGTCAAGGTTGACGGATTCAGGGTCGAACTTGGCGAGATTGAGCAAGTTTTGGCCGATCACGAAGACATCAAGGCAGTGGCTGTGGTTCCGGTCCAGAACGGCGGACGTACCTTGTTATATGCGTTTTACGTAGCACAGGCGCCCTTATCCACCTTCACCATAAAGCGGTACTGTGCGCAGTTTCTGCCGAGATACATGATTCCATATAGAGGGGTCCGCGTCCGCAAGTTGCCGATGAATCAAAACGGCAAGATTGATCGTAAAAGTCTCACCCTGCAAGTTTCCTCAAGTGAGTCGTGAGGACGGAAGGAGCACCAATGGACTTTTCCTGGACGGAAGATCAACAGACTCTGTACGCGGAAACCGTTCGGTTCGCGGATAAAAAGATCGCGTGGCATAGTCACGAAGACGGTTTTCAGCGCGAGCGATTCCGGTCAAACTTTATAAAGTGCGGGGAGCACGGAATACTAAGTTGTATTGTGCCGATCGAGTACGGCGGGTTGGGATTAAGCGCCTTGAGCGTGGCACGTGTGATGGAGGCACTCGGGTTCGGTTGTCGCGACATGGGGCTGGTTTTCTCCATTAGTGCCCAGATATTCGCGACTATTCTGCCCGTTTTACGATTCGGGAGCGAGCATCTGCGGGACACTCTGTTGAAACAAGTAGCCGGCGGAAAGATCGTAGCCGCGCACGCGGCGACGGAAGTGGAAGCAGGTTCCGATGTCTTTTCGATGCGTACGCAAGCGGTGCGAGAGGGCGACGAATATCTCATCAATGGATCGAAGTGCTTTGTAACGAATGCTCCGGAAGCGGACCTATTTGTCGTATTTGCTCGTACAAAACCTGGCACAGACCTGTTCGGCATATCCGCCTTCCTAGTCGATCGAGATACGCCCGGAGTTCAGGTTTCCAAGGCCTATGATAAGAACGGTCTTCGAGGATCCCCCACGGGCGACGTGTTTTTCGACAATTGCAGGATACCGGCAATCCGGCGCTTGGGAGGTGAGGGGCAGGGTGCCAGGATTTTCATACACTCCATGAACTGGGAGCGAGTAGGTATCATGTGTACTTACGTTGGGTCGATGGAACGCCAGCTTAACGAAACTATTAAGTACGCGCGGACCCGAAAACAGTTCGGCCGGGCGATAAAGGACTATCAAGGCGTCTCTCATAAAATAGCCGATATGAAAGTCCGGCTCGAGACAGCGCGGCTTGTGGGATACCGCGCTGCCTGGTCACTCGAAAACGAGGCCACGAGCGGTATTTCCATCGAGTCCGCCGTCGCTAAACTCGTCATAAGTGAAGCAGCTGTGCAGTCTAGTCTAGATGCCATGCAGGTGCACGGGGGCCTCGGCGTCATGACGGAGGCCGGCGTAGAGCGGCATCTTCGGGACGCCCTTCCCAGTCGAGTATTCTCCGGAACGTCAGAGATTCTTAGAAATACGATCGCCAATGGACTTGGACTCAATGTTTCAAGCTGAGTGACCAGAGTTTATTACGGCCGGTTCAAGGTGGCGCGGTCCAAAAACATTACACAAGCCTAGTTGGTCCATTTCGCATATACCTGGGTATTTTTCCTCATGACAGTTATTAACGAGTCATCAGTGCACGACAGCGAATTGGTACTATTCTCAATACTAATCCAGCTTATTGTGATGATTGGTACCGGTCGCGCCCTAAATACCGTTTTTCGCGCACTGAAACAGCCGGGGGTGATCGGCGAGATCGTGGCGGGCCTTCTTTTAGGGCCCTCGCTCTTTGGATACGTATTTCCCGACACCAGCTTAGCGCTGTTTGGCGCAAAGCCCTCAGTGTCGATAACTATCATCAGTCAGATTGGTTTGATCCTATTGATGTTCCAAATTGGCTCGGAGTTCGAGTTTACGAACCTCAAAAGTAGGAGGAGTAGGGTTGGTATCCTAGGTATTTCGGCCGTGTCGGTTGCGATGCCGTTTTTGCTCGGGTTCCTGATAGGTGTGGTGTCGGCATCCACGTTGGCGCCGGGAGCGGATATTCTCCTGTATAGCTTATTTTGTGGCACGGCCCTGGCGATTACTGCCGTGCCTACTCTCGGGCGCATTTTGCGGGAGTTCGATTTAACGCAAAACGAAATTGGCGTCGTCGCAATTTCCGCAGCAGCGATTAATGATGTTTTTGGTTGGTTGATTTTGGCTAGTATATCATCTCTGGCAGCCGCGCAATTCTCTGGTAGTGGCGTCGCTCTGCAGATCGGCGGCTTGCTTGGGTTGGCCGGCGGTATTTTGCTAATCCTGCGCCCGATAGGAAACTGGTTGTTGGTTCGTTTTCCTGTCGCCGATGGTGATATTCCATCCAACCTCATGGCAGTTATTATCTGTCTCATATTTGTTCTCGGCATATTTACCTATAAACTCGGAATATTTACGATATTTGGTGGTTTCGCGGCGGGATGGCTCTTTCATGCCCATCGGGACTTCGTCGATGCATGGCACAAACAGGTCGGTCGGTTCGTACTTGTATTCTTCCTTCCGGTATTTTTCACCTATACCGGGCTTAGGATAAACATCTTCGGGCTCAGTTCGTTGTCTGATTTTTTCTGGCTTGGAATAATTCTCGTGGCTGCCATCGGCGGGAAGATTGTTCCTGTGTACTTGGTAGCACAGCGCTCGGGTTTTAATCGCCATGAATCCTTGACCCTGGGGGTGTTGATGAACACGAGGGCGCTCATGGAATTGATTGTATTGAATGTCGGGTACGACCTGGGAGTTATCCCGCAGAAGGTATTCACTATGATGGTTGTTATGGCGGTGGTTACAACTTTGATGACTGCGCCTTTGTTGAGGGTGCTGCTTGCGAGAGTCGGGCACGAAATTCCCATTGGACGGGAGGCTTGAAGCAGCTTGCGTTGCGAAATAGGATACTGGAATTTGGACCTTCGCGTTCCGCTGCACTGTCTATTCTGATACGCAGCTCACTCGACAAGGAAAGGCGGCGACGGACACAGCATGGCGCCCTTTGTCCGTCGCACCGACGAAATACGGTCGTCTTGTTACCGTTCTGTAGAATTCGTCTCTCGGCTTACCACTTTACCGTCGGTGTTAGGCCGTAGGCCCATAGACGGGGTTCTCGTGATCGCGCTTTTTTGATTCGGGCTCGGCATGAGCCAATGTGCTCTGGCCGACTTCGAGTGGCGCATGATCGAGCCATTGATGCCCAACAAGCCGAGAGGCGTGGCGCGTGGATGATTGTCGTGTGTCGAACAGCATCTCATGGGCCTTGCGGTCGGATGCGCCGTGGGCGCGATCTGCCCGAGCGGTTTGGCCCACGCAGCACCTGTTACAACCGCATTCCCCGGTGGCGCAAAGCTGGCGTTTGGAACCGGCTGGTGGATGCCATCACGGCGGCGTGCGATGGCGATATTCAGATGATCGACAGCACTTCCATCCGGGCGCATCAGCAGGCTGCGACGGCAAAATGGGGATCTAGATCACTGCCTGGGTCGCTCCCGAAGGCGTCAGATTTCCGAACACTTGCATCGGCTGGAGCGACCGCCGTCAGCGCATGGTTGCGCAATCCGGCGCAGTTTGGCGACGACAAGTCGCCCGCGAAGTGGCTGGGAGCGCGTTCACGCCACGCCGTAGCCTACGCCGATTGCCGTTCGTGCGCGATGCCGAGCAGGTCCTTGCCGAAGAGCAACGCAAAAGTGTGGCGTCGCGACCTTCCCTCAGTGGAAAACCTGACGCTGTCGAATTGGCGGAGACGGAGTCCGCATCGCTTCGGCGGAGTTCTGCGGTTTTTCAAGCCATAAACACGCTGCGTCATAATTTGAGTCATAAATGGGGCGCTGGGTCCTTAGGCGGTCGAAGGCGGTCAGCGGCGACTTAGGGGCGCTGTTGAGCCCCTGAGAGGGAAGGTTAAAATAACTGCCAAAACATTCGGACCATAGTCGTTACCTTCCTATACATTTGCAACGAGATGGATGCTGATGGCCGTGGCAGGAGGCCGTAATTGGCTGAAGACAGGCGAGCGCAGAGTTGAGCTTCCTCACTTAATATTAAGCCCAGAGCCAATGGAGTGGCCGGGCCCAACGACACCTCCGCGAGGGCTCGCTAGCAGACAATAAGCCGCACCCGGAACGACTACAGTGGCCGGAGCGGACAGTATGCAAACAAGGGGCGCTCCAAGCCAAGAAGCCGTAAATTTGTGACCCATCACGGAGAGGAGCGCGCCAAAATCAGTGTGATCTGGATGCAAGGCGGCTACAAGTCCCCTATCGCTACAAAAATTTTGGAAAACAAAAGTGTTCGGTACGCTTCGATCGAGTGAGGTCCCCTCATAGTGAGTGCTCTTTTGGATATATTCGTGCCCCGCTCAGATTGCGCAGTATCAGGATAATAGGACGCTGATTGTGGACGGACGGGCTGCAGTGACAAGTTGCAGACGGCGTTTATTGGGCCGAAACCGCCCTCGAGCGCGGCGGAGGATCACTCAGCGGTTTATTCTGGGCATCTTCAATATGCGCGGCACGCTGAGTGACCGTGCACACCTTGGCTGAAAGGCCCGATGCGGGTTGATCGGACGTTTTGAGTGGAGTGAGGCTCTCGATGAAGACCGTCGCAGGCCTGGTCGAGCGGTTGCAGCAACTCCATTTGCGCACCGCTGAGACGCCGCTGTATAATCCGGTGTTTCAGCTTTCGCTCGATCTCTCGCGCCTGATCGAGACTGGCGAAGTGTCACTCGACGATATGTCGGCGATGGTCGCTGAACTCGAATGCACCGCGCTGACGAGCCGCGCCGAGAGACTGCGCTGCCTGCTGGATCCGGCGCACGCGCCCGCCGCGCTCGATGCCCTGGTCCGGGAAGGGGACACGTTCGAACACTTCGCCACTCGCTGGTCCAGTTCGCAGTTCCACGCGGTGTTCACCGCACACCCCACTTTCCTGCTGGGGCCGGCGCAGTCGGACGCGGTGGCACAGGCGGCAGGCGGGGCGAGCGGGGACGACGCAGCGGTCTGCGCAGCAGTTCCGGGCGAGCGGCCGGCTATAACGCTCGATTACGAGCACGACCAGGCAATGCGGGCGCTTACGCATGCGCAGGACGCGCGCGGCCGGATCGTGATGGCCGTACTCGCGCGGGCGCGAACCGATTGGCCCGATCGCTGGCGCGAACTCGACGCGCTGCCGTTTCGCTTCGCCACGTGGGTCGGCTACGACATGGATGGGCGGACTGACATCGGCTGGCATACCTCGGTCGGGTTTCGACTGGCGGAAAAAGCCGAGCGGCTCGCGCACTATGCAGCTTCGCTTGCACGGATCGACGATGACCATCCGCTGCTCGAGGGTTTGCAACGGGCCTCGGCCTATGCCGCAGCGCGCGCGGCCGAGTTCTCCGCGGACCAAGACGATCCCGACGACCTGTCCGCCGCGGCCAATCGGCTGACCGCCGATAATGCCGACAAGTTGCTGTCACTTGCCCCGCTCATCGACCAGCTGGAAAGCGATGCGGGCGAAGCCGACGGCAATGGTCAGGCCGAACCGGCGATCGCTCTGCGCACGCTCACCGCCGCGATGCGCGCTGATGGGCTGGGCATGGGCTGGATCCATTTTCGGGTGAACGCGAGCCAGCTCCACAACGCGATCCGCCGTCGTTTGCCCGATGATCACCCGATCGATCTCGCCAGCCGCGGCGCGATCGTCACCCTGCGGGAGATGCTGGCGAGCGTTCGGCCGCTGCGGTCGAACTTCGCCGCACTGGCGATGGAGAGTTCGACCGCGATCCGCCAGTTCCTGGCGATGGCGCAGATTCTGCGCCATGTGGATGCCGACGCGCCGATCCGCATGTTGATCGCTGAATGCGAACAGCCCGCGACGGTGCTCGCCGCGCTCTAC